>Ga0209253_10001064_pt1 | contig 24101 bp, 16 predicted proteins | sample FrelakmetBRP12BR_FD_187145 | JGI IMG/M metagenome (GOLD analysis project Ga0209253, IMG submission 187145) | Freshwater lake sediment microbial communities from the University of Notre Dame, USA, for methane emissions studies - BRP12 BR (SPAdes)... | ecosystem: Environmental > Aquatic >...
AACCGCCGGCAACACGATTGTTCATGTGTCACGATTATCCGCCCGTGAATCGCCCCGCGCGGTGGGAAAGCATGGTAGCCGAACAGCGCGCGCATAACATTCATGTGCATGACGGCATTAGCGAAGACGAGTTTGTTGCCATGCGTGAAGCGCGGGACGCCACGCTCGAGATGCCGACTTTGTTGTTGCCATCGGTGCAGATCAATGTGCGTGCTGGAGAGATGCCGCCGGCGGAAGCGAATGGTACTACTTATCTAAAAGTACCCGTCAACGTGATTTGATGAAACGGGCTGGTTCCTGGGGGACTGCTGCGCATCATGCAGCTTCCTTGCCGCGCACGCTAATCTCCAGAGTGACGATCAATTCCCGCGTGGTCACCGGCCATTCCAGTTTCAGCATCACCGCCTGCATGATTTTCTCGAATCCGCCCTCGGACTGCGATACTGAATAGTGTGGCTGCGCAGACAGGGCCACTGGCGAGGAAACATGCAAGGTAACGCTCCCGGCCAGCACATCATCGTCCAGCGTTATCTCATTCAGCGCAGTCAGGTCCAACGGTTGACCAAAACCGCCGGGAATTTTCCCCTGGTGAATATAGCGTCCACCCCAACCGTCGCAACTGGGCATGGCGAGATTGAGCTCGGTGCTGAATACGCCCTCCGCTGCGCCAGTGAAGCGGTACGACACATGCAGCCGGTTGCCCGCAAGTTCGAAACTTTTGCTGACAGACAGGCAAGACGTATCCGCCAGGAAATGCACGCCACCCGCAGTGGAAGGGTCATGGCGGTAGTGCATGAACACGCCATTCAGACGATCAACGAACAATCCGCGTGCATGATCGTCAGCCTCCATGTCCGCGGTATTTATTTCATGCTTGAAATTGACGCGCTCGTGCGCCGAGGCGATGCCCGTGTCACTGCGCCCATGTCCGCCTCCCTCACCTTGTTGAATCCGGCGGTAATAATGCTCGGCCTGACGCCGCAAGGTATCACCGAAGTTGTGGTTGAGCGCATAGGCATCAAGTTCGCAGATGCAGGCGTTAGCATCGAGTTTCAACACCGCCTGGAGCACGCCATTCTGCAGATATGCCTCTTCCACCCCGTCAAGATCGGTATCCTCCATGAAACGGACCGGACGCGGCGCACAGGCATCGAGCATTGCTTCCAAGGCGACCATGTCATTATATACGGCGCGCCGCAGGTGGGGCAGATACAGACCACCAAACAAACCATGCCAGTAAGCGTCGTTGGCCTGGGATTCGTACAGTTTCTGCTGCATTGCGGCAGTGCGCTGGGTCTGCGGCAGCGTGGCAAGACGCGCGGAAAGTCCCAGCATGCGCTTGTGCATCCAGTTGGACTCGGGATAGAGCGAAAAGAAATTCTTCCAGATGCCGCCGCGCAGAAACGCTTTATCGTGTTCGTAGCGGCCGTCCATTTTTGCCTGCTGCACCAGATCGGCGTAGGCATTGGCCGGTTGCGCAGGAAGTGTCCATTCGTTCATCTCAATGTAGGAGGTGGTGGGCAGATACACTATGCCGCGAGTCTTTCCACTGGCATGATAATCGCGGTAATGCCGGGTACGGATTTTTGGCGAGGCCAGTACACCCCGGATGAATTGATCGAGCCAGCCTTTTTCGTATACCCATTGGTAGGTTTCCGGCCAAATGCCGAATTTTTCGATGTCATCGAAATAAACTGCCGCATTGCCCCCGTCTGCGCTGCTGCCCTCGGCCAGAGACTCGATATACGCCACCGCTTCGTGGGCCGGAGAAAACGGCAGCTTGTAGCGCAAGGTTTCGGAAATGGGAAATAGATCCAGCGTGCGCCCATCCTCCTCGGTGGTGAAATAACCATTCAGTTCCGCCACAGTCTTACCGGTGCAGAGAAAATGATAATCGTCCACAATCACATAGCGTATGCCGCAATCGACCAGCGCCGGAACTACCGTTGCCTCCCACACCCGTTCTGTCAGCCACGCACCCTGGGGGCGCTGCCCTAATTTCATTTCCAGTTTGTCGGAAAAAGTCTGGATCTGCCCAATACGATCGCGGTTGGGGATTACCGCCAGCACCGGCTCGGTATCGCCCGCGCCGAATAATTCCACTTGCCCCCGCGCCACCATTTCACGCAACAGCGCCATGTCTTCCGGATAATGTTCGATCAGATAGTCCAGCAACCAGCCGGAAAAATGTACCGCAAAACGGAAATCCGGGTAACGATGGAGTACCTGCAGAAAGGGTTTGTAACAGCGCAGGTGCGCATCGGCCAGCACTTCCGGAAAGTTGCCGACAGGCTGATGCGCATGCACGCCGAAAAGCAGGGAAATGATTGGAAGCATCAGATTACTCCACCGTCGCCCGCCGCATCGTACCGCCCGACTCGGGGTGTCCGCTGCCATGACTGATAGGCTCAAGTACTGCTGCCGGTATTGGCAGTTTCAGCAAGCCGTAAAGATTGGCCAGATTGTCACGGAACAGCTTGTCAAAACCCTCCACCACATTCGGCGGATTGTAGTCACCCAGCCACCAAAACCAGTCCGAACTTTCGCAAGAAGCCAGTTGCCGTCCGGCTGCAGCCTTTTCTTCGTCCGTCATGCGCCCGCTTTGCATCACCAGATCGTAGCTGCGTTTGGCGGCACATAACAGGTCCCACGCATGGTTCTTGTCGTGGTCACCGATCCAGGTGGAAAATGTCCCGTACACCCAGCTGCCCGCCGCCAGCACCGGCAGCACGACAGCGGCGGCATACTCTGGGGAAGCGACATAGTCGCGGTAAGTGGTGGCATGGATTGAAGGATGGTTTTCAAGAATTTCATAAAGATCATTAAAGAAATGATAGCCGTTATAAGGATAATATTCCCAGGCGTTCTCGCCATCCAGAATCACGCTCACCACCGGGCTCTCCCCCGCTGGGGCATCACGACTGATTTCTTCGAACGAGTGCACCAGATGCTCGGCGGCATCACGTCCAAACCATTTGGCATATTCGAAGCCGATCATGTCCGACAGCTTATCGTCACGAAAAAAACAGGTCAGGCCATCGCTTCTCCCCTGCACCCGGTAGGGGCGGTAAAGATACCGGCCTCGCTCCGGCAGTGGCTTGTCAGGATATGATTTGTACAGACTATTGACCAGCACACCCTCACCGCTGGCACTCCATTGACAACCCTGCTCTGCCAGGATTTCCAGCAATGGCGAGGATACCGCACCTTCTGCCGGCCATACGCCAACGGGCTTGCTACCGAAGCGCTGCACATGACTCTCGATCGCTGATGTCACATGAAATGCGACACGACTGCGTCCCCCCGGGTAAACCTCCTCCGTCGGCAAAGCAACACCGGGCAGACTGTCGCGGGCAGAAGTAAAATCAATCAGCAGTGGCGAGAGCGGATGGTAATGCGGCGTGGTAGACAACTCGATCTGACCCGACTCGGCCAGCTTGCGGTAGCGCGGAATCAACCCCTGGATCAATTCTCCAATTAGGTCAAATAATTCAACCCGGTCAGCATGGCTGAAATTCCCACCTTGCGCCATCAATCGCGCCACCACCTCATTGCCCCGGCGCACGCTCTCGCCGGTCCATGCCAGGTGATACCATACCAGCAAGTCCGCCAGATATTGGCCGGAAAGATAGGCCAATTGGGCCTCACCGCGTCCACGTAGCGTTTCGTGCAGGTCATACAGGCGTTGGTACGCCGGATACGGCTGCAGCATCCTTGTATGGTTGCTGCGAAAGCAACTATCGAAGACACGCAGACGCTCGCTCGCAGATACCTGCTCCAAGTTAGGAGCAACCAGCAAACGCAATAACGGATCGCGCATCCGCCCCAAGGCGAACTGTGCGGCGTAATCTTCCAACTGGTCCAGCAATACCGGCACAAAATTCACTACTGCCTTGATGCGCGGATGAGCCTCAAGGTGATACGCCATGTCGGTGTAATCCTTGATGGCATGCAGATACACCCACGGCAGCGTAAATTCGCCGGTCTTGTAATTACGATAATCCGGCTGGTGCATGTGCCACAGCAGGACAAGGTTTAATGGTTGCATTTCCGGTAGAAACTCTCTGAAAATTCAGCGGAACGACTTCAACTGGCGCAGGCCACCCACACTCTGCCCTTGATTCCCAGCCATCCGGCTACCTGGCATAATGCACATTCTGGCCGAGCATTTCCGGGGTAATCAGCGTGATGCCTTTCTCCGTTACATAAAATCGCTTGCGGTCTTCCTCCGGATCAAACCCCACCGTCAGTCCTTCAGGAATCATGCAATTCTTGTCTACTACCACCCGCTTTAGGCGCGCATAACGACCGATGTCGACATTGGGCAATATCACCGAGTCCTCGATGCTGCTGTAGCTGCGGACTTGCACATTGGAAAACAGTATCGAGCGGCGTACCGTCGAACCGCTAATGATGCAACCGCCCGACACCATCGAATCCAGTGCTTGGCCGCGCCGGTTCTCGTCATCAAACACAAACTTGGCGGGCGGCAGCTGTTCCTGGTGAGTCCAGATCGGCCAGTCCTCATCGTACAGGTTGAGATCTGGGGTCACATGAGTGAGATCAAGGTTGGCCTCCCAGTAGGCATCGACCGTGCCCACGTCCCGCCAGTACGGTACACCCGAGACCATGTTGACGCAACTGTCAAAAAAACGGTGGGCAAATACCCGATGGCGGGGCACCAGGTACGGAATCAGATCCTTGCCGAAATCGTGGGATGAGCTGGATTCATCATGGTCTCGAATCAATTGCTCAAAAAGAAATGCGGCGTTGAACACGTAAATGCCCATGCTGACGAGCGCCTGCCCTGGCTGACCGGGAATAGGTGCAGGGTTAGCGGGTTTTTCGGCAAAGCTGGTGATACGCCATTCATCATTGACGCCCATGACACCGAAGCCACCCGCCTCTTCCAGCGGCACTTCCAGGCAGGCCACGGTCATATCGGCAGATTTTCCCACATGCTCGGCCAGCAGCTTGCTGTAGTCCATTTTATAAACGTGATCACCACCCAGAATCAGCACGTGTTTCGGCTCATGGCGTCGCAGGATGTCAAGATTCTGGAATACCGCATCGGCAGTTCCCTGGTACCAGGTCTCCTCAATCCGCTGCTGTGCAGGTAGCAATTCAACGAACTCATTGAAGCGGCCATCAAGAAAACCCCAGCCGTGCTGGATATGTCTGATCAAGCTCTGTGCCTTGTACTGGGTGGCAACGCCGATGCGACGGATGCCGGAATTGACACAATTGGAAAGGGGGAAATCAATGATGCGGAACTTGCCGCCGAATGGCACTGCGGGCTTCGCGCGCCAGTCGGTGAGTTGCCGCAGGCGGCTACCGCGTCCACCCGCCAGTATCAGCGCTATCGCATTGCGTGTAATCTGACTGTGAACACGCAGATCAGCCTCCTGTTTCTTCGGGTAAGAGTTTTCAGGCATATATTGCTCCCTTGATTATGGCACCACGCTTCGGCCTATAATATTTTACATTATGGCACTTTCCCACAATGAAATTTGATCTGAATCAACGGTCACATGCAAGCTATAATCCCGCTCATGCAACCCAGCCTCGTGAAACCCGTCACCTCCGTTAAAGTTGCACCGCTGCTGAAAGCGCTACTGGCAGCACGGCTGCACGATCCTTTTACTTATCTTGGCGCCCGCATGCAGCAAGGCCAGGGCTTTGTGCGGGTATTCTATCCGCATGCCAGCAACATCTGGATCAAGACCACCAGCGGTTTCGAGCCGATGACGCGCGCCCATCCAAGTGGGATTTTCGAGTGGTACAGTGCGACTCTGCCCGTCATGCCCTATCTGCTGCGCGTTGAGGAACATGATGCGGCGCGGAATACAACCGTGTATGAAACTTATGATGCTTACGCATTCCTGCCACAAATTTCCGCTCATGACTTGCATCTGTTCAACGAAGGCCGGTTACGGCAGGCGTACCGCACCCTGGGCGCTCACGTTGCCGAAATCCACGGTGTCGCGGGGGTGTGTTTTTCGGTGTGGGCGCCCAATGCTGAGCGGATCAGCGTAGTAGGTGATTTCAACCGCTGGGATGGGCGGGTGCATCCGATGGCGGTGCACGGCTCCAGCGGTGTCTGGGAATTATTTATCCCGGGCCTGCCGCCGGACTCTCTCTACAAGTACGAGATCCGCAACCGCGACAGCAGTGAAGTCGTGCTCAAAACCGATCCTTATGCCACGCGCTTCGAACTACGCCCCGGCACCGCCGCGCGCACCCCCTCCGGCGCCGGCACCAACTGGCAGGATGCCGAATGGCTGACGAACCGCGCTGGCTGGGACTGGCTGCACGCGCCACTGAATGTTTACGAAATTCATGCCGGGTCGTGGAAGCGGCATCCGGACGGACGTTTTTATACTTATCGCGAGCTTGCCCAGCACCTGATTCCCTACGTACTGGAAATGGGCCATACCCATATTGAGCTGCTACCGGTGTCGGAACATCCGCTCGATGAATCCTGGGGCTACCAGACCACCGGCTATTTCGCCGCCACCAGCCGCTATGGCTCACCGGACGATCTGAAGTTCTTCGTCGATGCTTGCCACCAGGCGGGTATTGGCGTGATTCTCGACTGGGTGCCGGCGCACTTTCCGCAGGATGCCTTTGCCCTGTCCCGTTTTGACGGCACCGCGCTGTACGAACATGAAGACCCGCGCCTGGGATTTCACCAGGATTGGGGCACCTATATTTTCAATTACGGGCGTAACGAAGTTAAATCGTTTCTGTTATCCAACGCGCATTACTGGTTATCAGAATTTCATTTTGACGGGCTGCGGGTGGATGCGGTTGCATCCATGCTCTATCTGGACTATTCCCGCAAGCAGGACGAATGGCTGCCCAACAAATATGGCGGCAGGGAAAATCTCGAGGCCATCGAATTCCTGCGTGAATTGAACATCATGGTGCACGAAGAATTCCCCGGGGCGCTGACGCTGGCCGAGGAATCCACCGCATGGCCGGCGGTGTCGCGTCCCACCTATGCTGGCGGACTGGGGTTCTCGATGAAGTGGAACATGGGCTGGATGAACGATACGCTTGCCTACATGCTGCAAGACCCGGTGCACCGGCGGTTTCATCATAATCGGCTCACTTTCGGCCAGCTCTATGCCTACACCGAAAATTTTATGCTGCCGTTTTCGCATGATGAAGTGGTGCATGGCAAGGGCTCGCTGCTGGACAAGATGCCGGGTGACGCCTGGCAGAAATTCGCCAACCTGCGCCTGCTGTTTGCTTATCAAATGACTTACCCCGGCAAGAAACTCAATTTCATGGGCAACGAATTCGCCCAGGGATGCGAATGGAATGCCAGCCGGGAGCTGGACTGGAGCCTGCTAAAATACGAACAGCACTGCGGTGTGCAGGCGGTGCTGCGTGACCTCAATCATCTCTACAGCAATACTCCTGCATTGTATCAACTGGATTTCTCGCCAGAAGGCTTTGCCTGGATCGACTGCCACGATGCCGATAATTCCGTAATCATTTACCTGCGCCGCGCACAGGATGGTTCATTCGTGTTGATCGCGCTTAATTTCACCCCGGTACCGCGGGTAGGCTATCGTATCGGTGTTCCTGTTGCGGGAAATTATCAAGAAATATTCAACAGCGATTCCGCCTACTACGGCGGCAGCAATCTGGGCAACCTGGGACATCTCGCCACCAGCGGCGAGTCATGGATGGGACTGCCGGATTCTATTGTCATCACGCTGCCGCCGCTGGCAGGAATCATTCTGTCCCTGGGCAGTAACGATCGGGGCGGGCAAGTGATCTGGGGAAACTTGGCCACGAATGCGCACGGATAAAACAGCATTTTTTAAACGGCCAGAAAAAACCTCATGAAAGCAAGGGAAGTGGTGATATTGAGCGGCATCCGTACCGCCATCGGCGATTACGGCGGCGCACTCAAGGATATTGCTGCCACAGAACTGGCGGCAGCAGTGGTGCGTGCGGCAGTAGCGCGCGCCGGGATCGATCCCAACGAAGCCGGACATCTGGTTTTTGGCAACGTGATCCATGGCGAGGCCCGCGACCTATATCTTGCGCGGGTGGCTTGCATCAACGGTGGCCTGCCGCAGAGCACCGCCGCACTGACCCTGAATCGCTTGTGCGGCAGCGGCCTGCAGGCCATCATCTCCGCCGCGCAAACCATCCTGCTGAGCGACACCGATGCAGCCGTTGCCGGCGGCGCGGAATCCATGAGTCGCGGCGGATATCTGCTGCCGGCACTGCGCTGGGGGCAACGCATGAACGACGGCAGCACCGTGGACATGATGGTAGGCGCACTGACCGACCCGTTCGACAACGTGCACATGGGAGTTACCGCGGAAAACATCGCCGCCAAGTGGGGCATCAGCCGCGCAGAGCAGGACACCTTTGCGCTGGAAAGCCACCGCCGCGCCGTCAATGCCATCAGGAATGGTTATTTCAAGGAACAAATTCTGCCCATTGAATTGGAAACCCGTAGCGGTACGACAATTTTTGACATTGATGAGCATCCGCGCGCGGATGTGAGTATCGAAGGTCTGGCCGGGTTGCGCCCGGTATTCCAGAAAGACGGCACGGTCACGGCCGGCAACGCTTCCGGCATCAACGACAGCGCGGCGGCGGTGGTGCTGATGGAGCGCAGTGCCGCCGAGCAGCGCGGCCTCAAACCGATGGCGCGACTGGTGTCCTATGCCCACGCCGGGGTTGATCCGAGATACATGGGCATCGGCCCGGTACCGGCAGTGCAGCATGCCATGAATCGCGCCGGCCTCACGGTGACCGACATGGATGTGATTGAGTCCAACGAAGCTTTTGCTGCTCAGGCATGCGCGGTGGCGAGAGAGTTGCATTTCGATCCGGCAAAAACCAATCCCAACGGCGGAGCGGTAGCGTTGGGGCACCCCATTGGCGCGACCGGTTGCATCCTCACGGTCAAGGCAATTTATGAGCTGCACCGTAGCGGTGGACGCTATGCGCTGGTGACCATGTGCATTGGCGGCGGTCAGGGTATCGCGGCAATATTCGAACGCCTATAACCAGAAATTTTTCTACGATCAGGAACAAGGCAACATGTCCACTCTCACCCTGTCCCCTGCCTGGCTTGCATTGCAGGCCCATCAGCCAGTCATGGCAGGGCAGCATTTGCGCGAGTTATTTGCACAGGATAAGCAGCGCTTTGACAAATTCTCGCTACGGTTTAACGATATGCTGCTGGACTACTCCAAACATCCTGTCAGCGGCGAGACCATCGCCCTGCTGCTGGCACTCGCCCGTCAGCAAGAGCTGGAGGACTGGATCGCGCAGATGTTCCGCGGAGAGAAAATAAACAATACCGAAGGCCGTGCCGCCCTGCATGTTGCACTGCGCGGCGATAGTCCGGTGCTGGCGGACGGGATCGATGTCATGCCCGCGGTCAAACGGGTGCTGACACAGATGGAACAATACTCGAACGCTGTACGCAGCGGCGAGTTGAAAGGCTACACCGGCAATCGCTTCACCGATGTGGTCAATATCGGCATCGGCGGTTCCAATCTGGGACCGGCAATGGTGGTCGCAGCACTCCGACCTTATGGCTCGCCCCATCTCATGCCACACTTCGTTTCCAACATCGACGGCACCCAGCTTGCCGAAACGCTGCGGCAGTTGAACCCGGAAACCACGCTATTCATCATCGCCTCGAAAACTTTCACTACCCAGGAAACCATGGCCAATGCCCGCGCCGCGCGGGAATGGTTTCTTGCCCATGGCGGCAAGGAACAAGATGTCGCCACCCATTTCGTGGCGGTCTCCACCAACCGTGCGGAGGTGAAAAAATTCGGCATCGATTCCGGCAACATGTTCGAGTTCTGGGATTGGGTGGGCGGGCGCTATTCGCTGTGGTCGGCCATCGGCCTGCCGATTGCACTTGCGATCGGCATGGGGAATTTTTATGCGCTGCTCGCCGGAGCAAGAGAAATGGACCGACATTTCACCAGCACGCCGCTGGAACAGAACCTACCGGTCATGCTCGGCCTCATCGGCATCTGGCAGATCAATTTCTGCGGCACCACAACCCATGCGGTGCTGCCTTACGATCAATATCTGCAGCGCTTCCCGGCTTATCTGCAACAATTGGAAATGGAAAGCAACGGCAAGCGCATAGACCGTGACGGCAACACAGTGGACTACAGCACCGGCGTGGTGGTATGGGGTGAACCCGGAACCAACGGGCAACATGCTTTCTACCAGTTACTGCACCAAGGTACGCAAACCATCTCGGCAGATTTCCTGGCGCCCTGCCAAAGTCATAATCCCGTCGACAACCATCATCGTCTGTTGCTGGCCAATTTCTTTGCTCAAGCCGAAGCATTGATGCGCGGCAAGGACGCAAGCGAAGTCCGTGCCGAACTCGCAGCTCAGGGGATGACAGGAGAAGCGCTGGAGAAACTGCTGCCGCACAAGGTTTTCCCCGGCAACCATGCCACCACTTCCATCCTGTTCAGGCAACTGAATCCCAAAACTCTGGGGTCGCTCATCGCCCTGTACGAACACAAGGTGTTTGTACAAAGTGTGGTCTGGAACGTGAACCCATTCGATCAGTGGGGAGTGGAACTGGGCAAGCAACTGGCCGGGGAAATTCTGGCCGAACTGGAGCAGGATGGATCAGTGACTGCCCATGATGCCTCCACCAACGGATTAATGAATTATTTCAAGGCAAACTGTTAGCAACAGAGCGGCAGATAAGCTAAAACATCCCAGTTCACTCCATGCCACCCAGTCCATCACGCTCCGAACTTAGTGTCCTGTTCATCACATCTGAAGTTCATCCTCTGAGTAAAACCGGCGGTCTGGGTGACGTCAGCGCAGCACTGCCGGCGGCGCTGCGTCAATTGGGGGTGGATGTGCGTCTGCTGATCCCCGGTTATCCGCAAGTGCTGGCAGGACTCAAATATAAACGCAAGGTAGCAGAGCTGGATGATCTGGCGCAATTTCCACCAGCCGTGCTGTTATCCGCCAGACTGCCGGTAAGTGCGTCCACAGACGTTCCCGTATTCATCATCGACTGCCCCGGCCTTTACCGGCGCGAAGGCGGCCCATACCTGGATGCAGCCGGGCGCGACTGGCCGGATAACGCACTGCGTTTCGGTCTGCTCGCAAAAGTCGGCGCAATTCTGGCATGCGACGCCAGTCCGCTCGCCTGGCACCCGCAGGTGGTCCACTGCAATGACTGGCAAAGCGGCCTCACGCCGGCATATCTGCATTTTCATCGGGGAACAAAAGCGGCAACCCTGATGGCGGTACACAATCTCGCTTTTCAGGGGGTATTCCCGCCCGGCAGCGTAACCCAACTGGGGCTGCCTGCCGCCAGTTTCAGCATCAACGGTGTTGAATACCACGGCAAAATGTCATTTCTCAAGGCCGGACTCTATTATGCCGACCACATCGTCAGCGTCAGCCCCACCTATGCCAGAGAAATCCAGACAGCGCCACTGGGTTTCGGCTTGCAAGGCTTGCTGGCAGGACGCCGCAAACATCTCAGCGGCATCGTCAATGGCATCGACACAGCTGAATGGGATCCCGCCACCGACCCCTGTCTTGCGCGCAATTACACTGCCCGCAGGCTTGCCGCCAAAGCCGCCAACAAGCGCGCATTGCAGCAGGCGCTGGGACTCACGGTCGATCCGGATATTTTGTTGTTTGGGGCAGTGAGCCGTTTCACTCACCAGAAAGGCTACGACCTGCTGCTGCAGGTCGCACCGCAACTGACCAGGCTTCCCGCACAACTGGTCATCCTGGGCAACGGCGAAGCGGCACTGGAACAGCAGTTAGCGCTGCTGGCAAAAACCCACCCTGGGAAAATCGCGGCGCGCATCGGCTTTGATGAGGCGCTGTCACACTTGATCGAGGCCGGCGCCGACAGCTTCCTGATGCCGTCACGCTTCGAGCCTTGCGGTTTGAACCAGATGTACAGCCAACGCTACGGCACGCCACCCGTGGTACATGCCACCGGTGGACTGCTCGACACGGTGGTGGACTGCATCCCGGCAACGCTGGCCGACAAAAGCGCCAGCGGTTTTCTGTTTCACCCCATGACCCCCGGCAATTTCCTCGCCGCCATCCGGCGTGTCAGCATCGCCTACCACGACAAACCAACCTGGCGCCGCTTGCAGAAAAACTGCATGGCCAAAGATTTCAGTTGGCGCCCCAGCGCTGCTGCCTACCGCGGAATTTACCTGTCGCTGCTATCCCGGCCACCAAAACCAACACATGCCAGTCCAGCCAAACCTAAACAAAAATGCAAAATGTAACTCCCACTCACCACTTCCTACTTTCCACATCCCACACCCCAGCCTGACCGCCTCACAGCCATACCATCAGGCCCATTTCCAGCGGATGTGTCAGCAGCGGCTGATACGGATAAATACGGATGTAATATTCAAGCTTGCCGCATAGTTCCGGAGCAAGATTCAGTTCAAACAGATGCTCGCCCGATTCCTCGACGCCGCTGGCTTCAAACCGGAAGTGCTTGTAATCGCATGGTTTCCGGCCTTTGAACTGGCGACAAACCAACAGTTCCACCACCACATCCCCGGGCTGCAGGCCGTTCAGTCTTGCGGCGATACTGAAATGTACGACATCACCAAAACTGATACGCTTGCATGGGGTATCCAGCCGACGCAGCATCACTCCACCCCATGCATTTCTCACATGGGTTTTCCAGGCGGCAACTTTTCTGGCACCGTCGAAGCCGTTCTCGGTATAGAGTGCGCCTTGATTGCTGGCCGGCAGATAGAAGTTGTTCAGGTACTCACCCACCATGCGCGTGGCATTGTAGCGCGGCAGCAGTGACATCATCGAGTGCTTGGCCATCCTTACCCATTCGAGTGAGTAACCGAGCTTGTCGCGCTGGTAATAGAGCGGTACCACCCGATCCTGCAGGATTTCGTAGAGAGTCTGGCTCTCTTCCTGGTCGCGCAGCGTGGGCGGCAAATCCTCCGGCCCCGGCTTGATGGCCCAGCCATTCTTGCCGTTGTAGCCTTCTCCCCACCAGCCATCGAGCACGCTCAGGTTAATCGTCCCGTTGATGCCCGCTTTCATCCCGGAGGTGCCGCTTGCTTCCAACGGGTACACCGGATTATTGAGCCACACATCCACCCCCGCCACCAGTCGCCGCGCAAGCCGCAGATCGTAGCCCGCGATCAGCAGCAGCCGCCCTTCAAATTCCGGCAGGCGTGCGACCTGGCTGATGCGCCGGATCAAATCCTGCCCGGGAATATCGGCCGGGTGCGCCTTGCCGGCAAAAATAAACAGCACCGGGCGTTCCTGGTCAAGGATGATTTTACGCAGCCAGTCGAGATTCTCGAATAGCAGCGTGGCGCGTTTATAAGTGGCAAAACGGCGGGCAAAACCGATGGTCAGAATATTCGGATTAATCGGATCGGTGAGCTTCAGCAACCGGTCGAGATGCGCCTCAGAACCGCGATTATGGACATTCTGTGCGGCGAGATGGGAACGTACGCCGTAAAGCATTTGCGATTTCAGCGACTGCCGCACGCTCCAGAACTGGTGGTCGGGTATCGTCTCGATGCGCGACCAATACTCGGCGTCGCACAGTCTGTTGCGCCACTCGTGGCCGAGATGGCGGTCGAACAGATCGGACCATTCCTGCGCCAGGAAAGTCGGCACATGCACGCCGTTGGTGATATATGCCATCGGATTCTCTTCCGGCTCGATCTCTGGCCACAAATCCTGGCAAATGCGCGCTGACACATGGCCGTGGATCTTGCTCACGCCGTTATGCGAGCGTGAACTGCGGATGGCGAGCGCGGTCATGTTGAAATCCGGACCGTCGGGAACGCGGCCCAGTGCCATGAACTCTTCGCGAGCGATGCCGAGATCACGGTAGAATCCCTCGAAATATGTCTGCATCATGTCTGCGCTGAAATGGTCGTGCCCCGCCGGCACCGCAGTATGGGTGGTAAACACCGTATTCACTGCCACCGCTTCCAGTGCGCTGGCAAAATCCAAACCCTGCTGCACCAGATTGCGCATGCGTTCCAGCATCATGAACGCCGCATGACCTTCGTTGATGTGCCACACCGTCGGCCGCCTGCCCACCGCCTGCAATGCGCGCACACCACCGACACCGAGTATGATTTCCTGCTCGATACGCATGGCTTTGTTGCCGCCATAGAGCTGATGGGTAATGTCTCGATCCTGCGAGGAATTCTCCGGCAAATCGGTATCCAGCAGATACAACGTTACATGGCCCACCTGCGCTTGCCATACTTTTATCACCACCTTGCGCTGCGGCAATTCCACTTCGACCCGCACCTCCGAGCCATCTGCATGCAGTACTGGTGCCGCCGGCAAGTCCTCGAAATCCGAATCGGTGTAGGTGACCTGCTGGTTACCCTGGTTATCGATAGTCTGGAAGAAATAGCCCTGACGATAGAGCAGGCCGACACCGACAAACGGCAGGCGCAGATCGCTCGCCGCCTTGCAGTGGTCGCCAGCCAGGATGCCAAGGCCGCCGGAATAAATCGGAAAACTCTCGTGAAAACCAAACTCGAAACAGAAGTACGCCACCTGGTCATGCGGACGCAGACCTTCGGCGCCGTTATGCCGTAACGGTTCGGAATGATAAGAATCGTAGGACGATAAAATGCTGTTGTAATTGGCGAGAAATACCTGATCCTGTGCGGCTTCCAATAGCAGGGATTCATCCACGCGTTTAAGAAAAGCCTTGGGGTTATGCCCCACTGCCCCCCATAAACCGGGATGCAAACGGGAAAACAGCGAGCGCGTGGAGCGATCCCAACTGTACCAGAGATTGTTGGCCACCTCCTCCAGACGCACCAACCGGTGGGGGATTTTTGGATTGACTGCGAGGTTGAATACAGTACCGGAGGACATACGTAACTCTCCTTGACGGGGCTAGATAGTTGGTTGCAAACAGGAAAGCAAGTTGCGCATCACTCTGCTACGCTCTGAGGAAATGCTCGCGGTAATACTTCATTTCAACAATGGAATCGTAAATATCCGCCAGCGCTTCATGCTTGCTTTGCTTGGTCAAACCTGCGGCAATCTCTGGTTTCCAGCGTTTGACCAGTTCCTTCAGAGTGCTCACATCCAGATTGCGATAATGAAAATATGCCTCCAGTTGCGGCATCGAGCGTGCCAAGAAGCGGCGGTCCTGACAGATGGAATTGCCGCACATGGGAGAAATCCCTGCTGGAACGTGCTGCTGCAGAAACGCAAGCATGCGCGCCTCCACCTCGGCTTCTGTCAGGGTTGACACCTTGATCTTGTCGATCAGACCGGATTTGCCATGAGTGGATTTATTCCAGTTGTCCATCCCATCCAGCACCGCATCTGATTGATGCACCACCAGTACCGGCGCCTCTGCCACCACGTTCAACTGCGAATCGGTCACGACCAGGGCTACTTCGATGATGCGATCGCGGTCCGAGTTGAGTCCGCTCATTTCCATGTCGATCCAGATGAGGTTACCGTTATCTTGTGCCATAATCCGACCCTTCCCCTGAATTTTCAGGGTGTAATTGTGTCATACCGCTAGCAGTCCGTCACGCTCACTGCCCGTTGCCAACCTCTGGTCTTAACTATCCATGCAAATCTTCACTGCCGTCTTTGTTGCCGCCCTGCTGCTCACCACCTGTGTGCGCATGTGGCTCGCAACGCGGCACATCCGCCATATCCGAGCCCACCGCGCCCGCGTGCCCGACAACTTTTCCGCGCAAATCGATCTGGCGGCGCACCAGAAAGCAGCCGACTATACTTGCGCCAAGACCCGTCTCGGTTATCTCAACATATTTCTGGAAGCGACATTGCTACTGGCGCTTACCCTCGGCGGCGGGTTGAATACCCTGGCCGCTTTCTGGTCAGACTGGCTGGGTGTCTCGATATCGCTCGACGGCAGTTCAGCAAATTACCCGATAACCCACGGCATAGCACTTATCATCAGCACCATGCTGCTGATGAGTGTAGTAGAAATCCCCTTGACCTACTATCGCACGTTTGTCATCGAACAACAATTCGGCTTCAATAAAATGACGCCCGCCATGTTCTTTACCGATCTCATCAAGCAGACTGCGCTGGGTATGCTGCTCGGCGTACCGCTGCTATTCGGGGTACTGTGGCTGATGGCGGAGATGGGTGCGCACTGGTGGCTCTACGCCTGGTTCGCCTGGATGGTATTCAACCTGCTGGTTCTGGCCATCTACCCCACCTGGATTGCGCCGCTATTCAACAAGTTCACGCCACTGGCAGATGCTGCACTCAAGGCACGTATCGAACAACTGCTGCAGAAATGCGGCTTCGAATCCAGCGGGCTGTTCGTGATGGATGGCTCGCGCCGCAGCAGTCACGGCAACGCTTATTTCACCGGCTTCGGCAAGACCAAGCGTATCGTTTTCTTCGACACTTTACTTTCGCGTCTCGACGCACCCGAAATCGAAGCAGTACTGGCGCATGAACTGGGACATTTCAAGCGTCGCCACGTCATGAAACGCATCGTCTGGACTTTCACCATGAGCCTGGTGTTCCTGTGGGGACTGGGCTACCTGATGCAGCAGGACTGGTTCTATCAGGGGTTGGGCGTAACCGTTGCGGCCGTACCTTCAACCGCAATGGCACTGTTGCTGTTTTTCCTGGTGATGCCCGTGTTTACGTTCCTGTTGCAGCCTCTGTCCAGCCTGTATTCGCGCAAACACGAATTTGAAGCTGACGAATACGCCGCACACCAAGCCTCTGCCAACGATCTCATGCGGGCGCTGGTAAAGCTCTACCAGGACAATGCCGCAACGCTCACTCCCGACCCGCTGCATTCGGCATTTTATGACTCTCATCCGCCTGCTGCGTTGAGGATAGCGCGGCTGCAGAACCTGGCGCATAATTAAGGAATTACTGAACAAGTCCCACGCGGACGCGACGGCGGCTTTGCGGGATGGGATGCACGAAAGGCGAGAACGCGAATGGCCATTCCCTTCGCTACGAGCCTGACACCGCAGACCGCCCGCAAAGTCACCGTCCCGTAGGGTTGCGGCAAAATCGAGCGCTTGCTGTGTTGCGCTCCTTGGCTTCGTAGGCCAAGCTACGACCTGCGTCGTGCGCCTTGCAATCATCCCGATTTTGCCAGCAACGCGCTCCACGGAGGACTTGTTCAGTGGTTCCTTAGAATAACTTGTAGGAGAGATAATGAATATTCCCGTCTGTGATCTCGCAACCAAGCAATGCAAACCGTGCGAAGGCGGCATGCCGCCGCTCACGCCCAGCGCAATTGCCGCGCTGCTGCCGCAGCTTGAGGGCTGGCAACTTCTCGACCAGCGGATCGGCAAAACCTACGATTTCAAGAACTACTACCAAGCCATGGCGTTCGTCAACGCAGTCGCGTGGGTTTCGCACCGCGAGGATCATCATCCGGATATCACCGTCGGCTACAATAAATGCCGCGTGGAATACACCACTCACGCCGTCAATGGACTGTCCAAGAATGATTTCATTTGCGCGGCGAAGGTCGATGCCCTGTTCAAGATTTGAGCACGGCCCGCAACTCCCCATCTGCTTCACCCGCACCTGTTGCAGGACAGATCGTCGCCACATTCGGCCGGCAGTATCTGGTTGAAACCGCAAGCGAGGTAACCCGGTCCTGCGTGATGCGTGGCAAGAAGGGGGGGGCGGCCTGTGGTGACCAGGTGCTGATTCAGCTCACCACGCCCGGACAAGGTGTGATCGAAACCATCCTGCCGCGTACCACGCTACTTTACCGCAGCGACGCTTTCCGCGAAAAACTGATCGCTGCCAACGTCACCCAGATCGTCATCGTGGTAGCCGCCGTTCCCAGCTTCAGTGAAGAACTGGTGAACCGTTGCCTCGCCGCCGCCGAAAGCCAGCGGATCAAGGCATTGATCGTGCTCAACAAGGCTGATCTCGCTGAACCCACGCGCACTGCTGCCGCTACTCTCCTGCTCTACCGGGAACTGGGCTATCCGCTGCTGCAACTCAGCGCCAAAGCGGATGTCACACCGCTGCTGCCGTATCTGCAAGGCCAGCTCAGCGTGCTTGTAGGACAATCGGGCATGGGCAAATCCACCCTCATCAATGCGCTCATCCCGGCTGCAGAACGCGCCACTGCGGAAATTTCCGTCGCGCTCGATACCGGACGTCACACCACCACCCACGCGCGGCTCTACCAACTCGATCAGAATAGTCGCCTGATCGATTCCCCCGGCATGCAGGAATTCGGTTTGCATCATATTAATGAAGCCGATCTGGCGTGGGGATTCATCGAATTTCACCCCTACCTCGGGCAATGCAGATTCAGCAATTGCCGCCACACTGGCGAACCCGGTTGCGCGCTGGCACAAGCGGCAGAAGAAGGAAAAGTCAACGCACGGCGTCTTGCTTTCTATCGAAAACTAGCCGCATCATTAGGTACTGCGCCACGGAAATAAGTACTGGCGTTTCAGTATGAGGCCGTCGGCCCTTCCACCCAGAGACAGTCTGAAACCAGGCACATGCCGCCGAATTCCTTCAACCTGGGGCGTAGCGCCGCAACCACTTTCTGCGCCTGCTCTTCCTGGCAGGCGAGAATCACCATGGCATTTTCTTCCTGTAAAAAGAGACCGTCAGGGCGCCGTTCACCACGCGAACCGAGACCGCCCGTATGTTTGATGAAAGTGTAGCCGCGCACACCGGTTGATTCCAGCAATGCGATCAGCTCGTTGAGCCTTTCCTCATCGACGACGATCTCGAACCGTTTCATTGCTATCGTGCTTTTCATGACTTCCCCCGTAAGAAATTCTGAATTGAGCGCTTCCTGTTAATTTCATAGATGACGCAACCTCCGCCGTCAAGCGGATAATCTGCAAGCATCTATTTTTGCCGCGATGATTTGCTCACGGCGGACAGAAACTCAGCCTATGCCGCGATGCGGCGCGAATCTGGCGTAAACGACACAAAAAAGTGGAGCCGCCAGCTCCATCTCGAACTGGCGGCTCCACTTGTGGTCCCTGCTAAGCGACTTTGTAAGCGACCGGGTTGGAAACTTTATCCAAACGCTCCAGCACTTCAAATTTTCTCGTGTTCAGATCGGTGCATCCGGTGAGTATGTTCAAATGCGGCACCAGATCAGGAACCTTGGCCTTGATAACATCGAGCGCAAATTTGCTCAGGAATCTTGCTTTCTCTTTTGCCAGTTCATATTCTGGGCCAATATCTCTGTAAGCAGCCGAAGTCATGAGCACAATACCGCTTGGGGTGACCCGGCCATCGTCGATATTGCCTTTCAGCAATACCGCCGCAGTTCCAATCGCATCAGAAAGATTCGGATCGAAAGGCCCGACGATGAAAGCGGTATTGATGGCATGCAGCCAGTCAAAGCCACGCCCCACTCCCAAGACCCATTCCTTGTGTTCGGCATCTTCAATCGGTCTGTTGGAAGCGCGGATCATTCTAGCGTGCCGGATGTTTCCTTCAACCAGCGGGATCATATCCTTGAAAATCCGTTCCGGCATTGAGGGGTACAGCGAACGCACCATACCTTCCAATTCGAGCCCTGATAAGTCTTCCTTTACTTCGGCCAGATCAACAACACGACCGTCTTCGCCGTGCAGAATCAAGGCATCAAGGTCAGTCTCAATACCACACACAATGGGCACCACGGCACCCTTGCCATAAATACGCTCAAACTGATTCTTGAGTTTTATGGCTGTATCTCTGGCAGCATTGGTATCGTAATTGAATCCCCTGCAACCACGATGAGTATCCCCGCGCGCGAAATGATAGGTCACAAAAATCAGGCAGTGCCTGCCGCGACTGATCGAATACTGCGCCCAGTTGTCCAAGGTTGCCTGAAAAAATGGCCAGCCCAGATCAAACTTGCCGCCCAAGTTGCGAAAAGGCTGAATGATTCCGACTGCGGTTCGCGTCATGACCGGCAGGTTAAGCCTGCCATCCATACATTTAAGCGCGGCTATTTCAGTAGGGTGCTCGCCCCGGTATCTGCGACGCTCCATGGCCAAATCAATAAAAGCCCGAGAGTGGCGTGTATTCAGATCAAGCAGGTAATCAGTTCCAGTATTCATACGGTCATCTCCATGTTGGATGCAATATTATAGCGAATGGAGAGCCCAAAAGAAAAGAGCTACGGGATATAAGAATTTCTGTCTCCTGCGCTCTAAGGGGTTGGGCTAGATAACCGGGACAACCACGCTTCTGCCGCCACTTGATTGATATGCAGCACGCTATCCGGGAAAAACCCAAACACCAGAACCAGCAAGGCGGGAACGCATAATAGAGCCAGTTCACGCGGGTGTAAATCCTGCGCCTGATTGACAACGGATTGCGTGATCGGACCGAAAAAGGCACGGCGGATATAGGACAGCATGTATGCGGCACCAAGGACTGCGCCGACCAGCGCGGCAACACCCAGACTAGAGTGGGCTTTCAATGCACCGATAATCAACATCAGTTCAGCGGGGAACCCATTGGTCCCCGGTACTCCGATACTCGCCAAGGTAAACAAGAAATAGAAACAGGTCAGCCGTGGCATCACTCTAGCCAAGCCGCCCAAGTGGATAATTTCAGTACTGCCTAGGCGGTGTTGAATCATGCCGGCAATCAGTATCAGTGAACTGGCTACCAAACTGAAATTAAGCAATTGAAAAATCGCACCCTGCAGACCCTGTATGTTCAAGGACGCGATACCGACCACGACCAAGCCAACGTGACTGATACTGGCATAGGCCAGCAGACGGCGCAGATTAGTCTGTTGTAAAGCGATCAATGCACCATATATAAGCGTAACCGTGCCCAGAATACCCAATATCCAACTGTATTCGACAGCCGCAGAAGGAGCTAACGGCATGGCAAAACGCAAGATACCGTAAGCCCCCAGTTTTAAACCGGTCAGTATCGCCGTTACGTGTGCCGGACCTTCCATCGCGGCAGTGGGCAGCCAGGTATGGAAGGGAACCAGGGGTGCTTTGACACCGAAGCCAAGCAGTAACAACAAGAAAACCAGTATTTGTAAATCAGCGGCCAAGGGTGTTTCCAGCAGGACCGGCAAACTGAAGGACAGATCGTGGGGAATGACCCCACCCACGGCAGTGGCGTGATTAATCGCCAGGATGATAATTGCAAGCAATAACGGCACCCCGCCGAACAGCATGAACAGCGTGTACTTCATCGCCGCACCGCGCCGCTGTGAACCGATGCCCCATAAACCGATTAAAAAGAAGAATGGCGGCAGCGTCAGTTCCCAGAACAAAAAGAACAACACTGTATCCAGTGAAGTAAACACCCCGATGGTGATCCCTTCCAGTGCCAGCAACAATGCAAAATGAAAGCGGGGGCTGTTTTGCACTGAATTCCACGAAGCAATGATTGCAGTCAGCGTCAACAGCGCTGACATTGGTAGAAATAACACTGAAATTCCATCAACACCGACCAGATAGTCAATATTCAGGAACGGTATCCAGGTGTACTTCTCGACCAGTTGGAAGCCGCCATTATTGGCATCAAATGACTGCACTATCAGCAGCGTCAGCAGCAGTTCGCAACCGGCGATGACCAGCGCGATCTCTTTGGCCAATTTTATGTTACGGGTGACCCCGGTTGCAATAGCACCGAGTAGCGGCAACAGAATGGCAAGGCTCAGCAGCGGAAAACCGGCTTCACTCATTATGCCCGCCTTTAGCCCCGACAGGCGTAGTCACCGTGCCAGGCTGTTGTGTACCATGATGCGCGGCATCCAACACGACATCCACCTCGTCCATGGAGGCCACTACATTCTGGTCTATCACATGCACCCATGGCGATGTGTAAAAACCGGTACCAATGAGTAATGAACAGATCACTACAGCAATCAGTCGTTTTGCCCTGAACCAGTGATGAGTCCCGTTGTAGGGTTGCTGGAAGCGTTTAGGTGCGGCAATGAATATCTGTTGAAAAGCGCGCAGCAGAAGACCTGCAGCCAGGAGGTTGCCCAGCAATATCGCAGTGACAACCAGCCAACCGTATCTTGAAGCAGTGCCCTCGATCAGCAGATGCGCGCCGTCAAACCCAGGGGTGCCTGGCATAACCATGGTAGTCAGCGCAGAGATCACGAACAGAAATGCGAGAGTTGTATTGGCATCAAACAGCCCGCCCAGGCGCGGGATAAAAGCAGTACGCGTCCGCTCATAAATCAGACCGACACTGAACAGCATCCCCGCTGTTGCCAGCCCATAAGCAATAGAGAGCAGAATGGTGCCTTCCATGCCGTATTTGTTGAAATCAAAAATGCCGATGACCAGCATCCCTGTATGACTGACAACAGCAAAGGCCAGCAAGCGGCGGATATTGATTTGCATCAGCGCCAGCAACGCTCCGTAAACAATACTGATTAAACCCAGTGTCAGCACAAATCCGGACCATTGTTCGGCCACCTCCGGAATCAGCGGCAAGATAAAACGAATGGCTCCATAAACACCCAGTTTCAGACCCACCAGGAAGATGGCCACACTAGCGACAGTGCCTTGTTCCGCCAATACCGGCAGCCAGCCGTGAAATGGGAATATCGGCATACGGATGGCAAAACCAAAAAATAGGAGAAAGAAAATCAGCGACCCGTACTGTAAATGTGCATTACTGACTTCTTTCAGTTTCAGCCAGTCAAAAGTCAGCTCGGCGTCAGGTACTACACTCATTAAGCCAAAGGCGAGCAACATGAAACCTGCCAGGGTCATTAGCAACCCGCTACCCCAGTGTTGCAGCAGAAATGCGACGACCCAGCGCCGGTTTTGCCCGGTACCGGCACGAATGGTCAACAGGATTACCGGGATCAGTTCCAGCACACACCATAGCCAGAACTGCATCAGATTCATCGCCGAGAACGCGCCGATCAGGATGGCTTCATAACCCAACAAGCAGGCAATGTACATCCGGTCAGTAGCATGCCGGGTAATCGAGGTATAAACCAAAGCCAGCAGTGTAAAAATAGCCGTCAGTGGAATAAACAGAATATTGGCGCCATCAACGCCCACGCTATACGTAAAACCAAGGTTGTGTATCTCTTCAGCCAGTTGAATGCCGGGGCGATCAGCATCGAAAACACTCAACAAGTAAAAACTGAGCAACACTGTCGACAGCGCTCCGGCAAAACCGACACGCAACGCTCCCGCCGATGAACGTGACAACAAAACAGCGACCAGCGTCGTCAGCGGGATAAGCGTCAGCATTGTCAGCAACGGGAACGCTACCGATTCTGACCAGGAAATAACGGGAGTCATTGCCATCAGTCCCTCAGATTGCAGCTGCAATCAGCAATACTGTGAATACGAACACCACCAGGTAGCGGGGTTTCAGTATCAGTTTTTCGAATGTATTAGCGGCATATCCGAGCTGGCGGCCCATGTCGATTGCATCTATGCCTATGCCCCGCAATACCAGGCGATCTTCAAACCAGTTGAAAATATCTGCCGTCCATTGGAAAAGTTTACCCGCGAATCCGCTGCCACGACTGAATTCGTTGGAATCATGCTCCGGCCCGGAGCTCAGTATTTTCTTTTCCAGTTGCGCCAAGGACGATATGGTACGACTTGCGCGGGCCGGTGCGCCCATGATGCGATCAACGATATGATCATCAAAATAGCCCAGATCGCGCCCCAGTCCGTGAATAGGTCTTACTAAAGCCCTGTCGGCAATCGGATCCAGCCAGAAACGCTGTATCGACGCGATATATAGCCAGCGCACTTCTGCGATGTCGCGCGAAACCGGCTTTATCGGGTTGCCGAGTACATTGTGCATCAGCGATGGCGCGGTCAATACCTGATAGCCACGAACGATAGCATGAGCGCAAAGGTGCCAGCTGGCCAGTTGCCAGAAACCCAGTCCGCATTCCAGAAACATCAAGCCCAACTGGCCAGATGTGGCATAACACAAAGAACTTTTGACATCGGTTTGAGTCAACCCGACAACAAAGCTATAGATGGCAGTGATTAACCCCACAATGGCCAGCAGTCCCATGACAAATGGCGCTCGTTCAAAAATCGGCTGCAGCAGAATTACTAGATAGACCCCGGCATGCACCATGACCGCACCGTAAAATACCGCGC
>Ga0209253_10001065_pt1 | contig 24054 bp, 24 predicted proteins | sample FrelakmetBRP12BR_FD_187145 | JGI IMG/M metagenome (GOLD analysis project Ga0209253, IMG submission 187145) | Freshwater lake sediment microbial communities from the University of Notre Dame, USA, for methane emissions studies - BRP12 BR (SPAdes)... | ecosystem: Environmental > Aquatic >...
TTTCTGCCCAGGTGCTTACCACCGCACCCATCAATATAGCAATAATAATCAATAGTGTGTGTTTTGTAATTTTTTCATCACTCACTTTCTCCTTATGCTGAGAGAAGGTTAAAGTTTTTATAAACTTTTGTCGAATAGAATTCATTGGTGAGGTGTAGGATATAGTTACTCAGCCACGTGGGAGGTTCTTGTTACGAGACCATCAATAATAATTAACCATAGTTATAACCACCTATTTTGTCAATCTTTCATTTGAGTAATCAAATTTAAAATAATACTATTATCACACTGTACAAGAATGTACAGTGTGCCTTTGCTCCACTTTTCACCAGATATTACAGATAGATAATTTCATTACCCAGTCCCAGCGGTACAAAAGTGTACAGTACATAATCTTGCGGAGAATAGATCATTAACCCCTATGTTGTGGTGAGATGAGAGAGATGCCCTATGGCTGCCCCGCGAGGAGCAGAGGTAATTATGGCAGCGATTTTGCTATTTAACATGTCCGATACCACAACAGTTTTTTAATCACCCAGAAGGAGGGAATATATGGAAGAGAGGGCTAATGTGCTGGTGGTTGATGATGATTTGGGTCCCAGAGAATCGATGAGGATGATTTTGAAACCTCTCCACAATGTATTTACTGCAGAGGATGGCGAGGCTGCGCTCCGTATGATACAGGAAAAGGATATTGACCTGGTAACACTGGACATCAAAATGCCGGGGATGAGTGGAATAGATGTTTTAAAAGAGATCAAAAAAATCAATCCTAACATAGAAGTTATTATCGTGACTGGATATGGAACCTTGAAAACTGCAACCGAAGCCATGAGGTTCGGGGTGCATAATTACATCACCAAGCCTTATAATCTCAATGAGATTACCTCCCTTATTGATAAAGCTATCGAGCGTAGGAGGTTTAACGTTAAATTGAGACATTTTTTTAAGGAAGCCCTCTCCTCAGATGAGATAGTGGTAGAGGAGGAAGTGAGTACTGCTCCCTTTAAGGCCGAAGAGGAAGAGGGTGCTACAAATGTGACGGCAGAACTTCTCGATGTGACTGAAATGAAGTTTAAGAAGATGAAAGAAATGCAGGAAGACTTTTCCCGTGAAGTGAAAGCATTAGAAGAGAGACTGATCCGCTCGGAGAGACTCTCGCTCGCAGGACAGCTGGCTGCAGGGTATGCCCATGAATTGAACAATAATTTAAGCGCGATGCTAGGCTATTCCCAATTCGTTCACCATAAGATAGAGACACAGTATCCGGAACTTGCGGATTTACTTGATAACATGAAGACTATTTCCAATCAGATAGATCGTGCGAGTATCCTTACCCAAAACCTACTCGATTTTTCTCGCAAGGGCTCATCTGACAAGGAACCCACGGACGTGAGGAGGCTTATTGATCAAGTACTTACCTATGTTGAGTATCGCACCCATTCGCTGGGGATTCACATAGTAAAACAGTATGATGCTCAGACGCCGCTTATCTCAGTTGATCCGAGAAAGGTAGAGCAGGTAGTGCTCAACCTCATCATCAATGCGTTTCAGGCGATGCCAGAGGGAGGCACCTTAAAGATCAGCACTACCCGCCTGGAGGGTAGAAAAGGGGATACCGTGAAAATGGAATTTGAGGACAGTGGCCGAGGTATCTCGGTGGAGAATCTCAAGAAAATATTCGATCCTTTCTTCTCGACGAAAAACGGAACCGGAACCGGGTTAGGTCTTTTTATCTCCCGGAGAATTGTTGAGAGCTATCAGGGGGCTATCGAAGCGGTGAGCTCACAGGGTAAGGGTGCTATCTTTGTTATTACCTTCCCCGCGCTTAATACATAGTGTTCCTGAGGCGCTGTGTTCATGCTGAGGGGATAGTTCAGGTGTTCTCAGAGAGGGAGTTTCCCTCGGTGAGACTGTGGCGCACTAGGGAAAAAAGTGACAAAAACATGAATTGTGACACAGCCTCTGGATGTGGTGGAGAATGTATGCAGGAGAAATGGATACGATGTATCTCATGTAATAAAGTTACCCACGTTACTCAGTATGATACTTCCCCTCACTACCATGATGATCACTATGGTGAGGTGAGTGATGAGGATCATGGGGATGAGGGAGAAGAATTCATGTCACAGCATGAAGGTCATGAATTAGAAGAACTCTCCGTAGTTAAGGATTCTTTTATAAGTGAGGGACGCTACGGGGAGCCATTGAAAGTGGGATATTATGAGGCTATCAATGGAAAGGAACGTTTTGTCATTAAAAGGTGGCGGGAAGATATTACCGCTCCTCTCCAGTATGAACTTATCCCAGGCTATATAAGGACTACTCACCACTTTGAGGTGCAGTCTGATGAGATTAAAAAGCAGATGAGGGAAGAAATTAAAAACCCACCGTTTGATGAGAGGAAGATTGATCGATTTATTCAGATTGTCGAGGAAGTAGTTTCTCGCGTTTCCCCACGAGATGCAATAAAGGTGACAGGAGAAACCGATAGCCCCCTCGTTTCATATGGTAGGTTAGGTGTCACTACCATTAAGGAGATTATCGGCTTAGCTGAGAAGATGCTTGACGAGCGAGAGGTAAGACAGGTGGTGCAGTTTATCCATCACAACAACCGCTACAACGAGCCGATGACTTTACTGATCAAAAAAAGATTTACCATAAAGAAGGGGCGTGCTGCGCAACCCAAAGCAAGAGAGGTGCGCCAGCAGGTCAAGGGGGAAGTGGTACAGAAATTACAGCGATAGCTTAGAGTGAAACATCTGCCTTTGCCAACATCAGGGTTTCCTTATAGTGTTGCATTATTACCATCATCTGCAGCTTGTTTTTTTCAAATTGAGCACGGAACTCCTGACTGAGTAATTCCGCACAGGGGCTTATGAGCTTCAGGGGGTCAACGAATTTATCAACTTTCTGGAGACGGTAGTCCAGGTGGGGACCAGTTGCGAGACCGGTAGCCCCTACATAGCCAATCACTTGACCTTGTTTCACTCTCTTACCTTGCTTCATTCCTTTTGCAAATCGGCAGAGATGTCCGTAGAAAGAGGTATAGATGTGATTGTGCTTTATTTTGATTGATTTTCCATACCCGCCCTTCCACCCGATAGAGATAATATTCCCCTCAGCAGTTGCCTCTATAGGAGTCCCCTTGGGTGCTGCATAATCTACCCCGAGGTGGGGACGATAAATTCTTAAGATAGGGTGGAGACGCCTTTTGGTAAATTTAGAACTTATACGGCTGTAGCGTAAGGGAGACTTGAGAAACATCCTCGCTACCGATTCCCCCTTCTCATTATAGTAGCCAGCGTCTCCATGAGGGTCTTGATAGTAGAACACCCACAATCGTTTTCCTTGAGTAGTGAGCGCGGCAGCTACAATCTTTCCATAGTTTATAAACTTACCATCCTTATACAGTTCCTCAAAAACAAGGGTGAAAGTGTCATGTGCTCTCAGATCGCTGAAGAAATCTATCTCCCAGGCGAAGATGTCAGCAAAGTTTAAGATTAACCGGGGTGGGCATCCCGCCTCACTCCCATCTTCAAAAAGGCTGTTTCTGATAGTACCACTGATGGTACGGAGCTTGATATCAAGAGCACGTTCTTCAACAGAGGCGCGATAGCCTTTGTCTTCTTTGATGAGGGAGAGAAGGTGCTGATTATCGATAGGGTATTCTAAGCGATCCACCGTACGAGTAGCAGAATTAATCTTCAGGGTCATGTTGCTTCCTGGATCAACCCTTTTGAGACGATGAACCTTTTTACTGCTCTCCATGAGCTGGAAGATTTCCTGAGGGGGTATCTCTAAATCCGTGAGGACTTCAAAAAAGGTATCACCCTGTTTGAAGGTATATTCTATCTCGGAAGGTTTCTGGTGCGGTTCACCAGAGGTTACATTCTCTTCTTGATAATTAAGTGACTCTTCGGAGGGGAGAAAATACTTTTGGGATGCGGCGAGGTAACCCACTACAAATCCAACCAGGGGAAAGGGTAAGATTGTAAATACCAGTGTGAGGATTTTTTTCGCAGTTGTTCTTTCGCGCATCACCACTGCGGATCACGCTCTAGTGAAATCAGGAATTACCACAGATTAGCCTTGTCATAAAAATGATGGTTGAAGATAGTAAATTTTTTTTATTATATCACTATTTCTTCAAAGTGCAAAATATTTATTTTTTTAAAAACTTTTTTAGCTCATCATCGAGTGAACTACTCCATTAGATGAGAGGGTGGCGAGGATACGCACCACCCTCTCTGAAGGGTAACTCAAGATTTTAAAAGTCTCACCACACCAGGTGAATCCTTGCTTCCTCGAACCCTGCAGCATTGAACCCCTGAGTTATCAGGTGCTCCTCACCGTCTTTCGCCTTGAAGTTTCAGGAGAGATAGTGTACCCTTAAGAAACACAAGGTATTTAACGGTGAGATATGAAACTGCCTGAGCTACTGGTGCCAGCCGGTAACCTGGAAAAACTAAAAATTGCAGTCCACTATGGGGCGGATGCAGTTTATTTAAGCGGGAAAAAATACGGCTTGAGAAGTTATGCGGGAAACTTTACCCTTACAGAGATGGAAGAAGGGGTAGCGTATGCACATGCTTATCAGGTAAAGGTCTATGTGACAGTCAATATCATCGCCCGCAACCAGGACCTCGCCGATCTTCCAGAATACCTTCACCGTGTAGGCGAGATAGGGGTAGATGGGCTTATTGTCAGTGATCCTGGTGTGATTTTACAGGTACAACAGTGTGCCCCCCGCCTTCCTCTCCACTTGAGTACCCAGCTGAGCACCGCTAACTGGCTCAGTGCTCAATTCTGGCGCGAACAGGGAATTTCGCGTATTAATCTCGCCAGAGAACTCTCCCTGCAGGAGATCACAACTGTTAAGCAAAAAGTTCCACTCGAAGTTGAAATCTTTATTCACGGGGCACTCTGTATCGCTCATTCAGGGAGGTGTCTGCTCAGCACGTATCTTGCCTCACGGGATGCCAATCGGGGAGAGTGTGCTCACCCCTGTCGATGGAAGTATGCCCTGGTGGAGGAAACACGTCCCCACCTCTCTTTTCCCATTACTGAGGATGAGTATGGCAGTTACCTATTCAACTCAAAAGATCTCTGTCTTATAGAATACCTCCCCCAAGTTATTGCCACAGGTGTTGATGCGCTTAAAATTGAGGGGAGGATGAAGGGTATACACTATGTAGCAGGTGTCACTCGGGTCTACCGCCATGCGCTGGATTGTTATGCGAAAAATCCTCAAGGGTACCAGTTTCACGCTTCCTGGCTTGAGGAACTGAAAAAGATAAGTCACCGAGACTACACCACTGGGTTCTACTTACACCCACCTTCTCCAGAGAGTTGTACCTACCAGTCCTCCGATTATATCAGAACTCACGAACTGGTGGGGGTGGTAAAAGAGAGTGTTGAAAAGGCAGGCACTAACTCTCATCCTGCACTGAGGGTGGTTAAACTTCAGGTACGCAATAGGCTCGCTCAGGGGGAAGAGGTTGAAGTTATTAATCGTTACCTTAATAGTTATCGTATAAGAGTGGAAGAGATGGTGGGCGAACAGGGGGAACGAGTGGAGGTTGCCCACCCTGGCGAACAGATAGTAATAGAGACGGACTTGCCGATAGGGGTCAATGATCTGGTAAGACGAGAAAAGACTTCTTGGTAACATTAACCTTATCTCCCTCTGCCCTAAAGAATGATAGAGGGCTTAAGCTGTAGGATTGTCCTTACTATACACTCTTTCCCTTGTGCCATTCCCTTCACAAGTAATAAGAGCGGGGACGAGTCCTCTTTTTTATGCAGAGGTAACTCCAGGGTCCCTTACTAAGGTTTGTCCTCCCCTGAACTTTGCGCGGGATGAAGGGGAAGGATAAAATAATTGACAAGGTATCCTTTTTAAGTTATTTTATCTCCTGCACATTTTTTGAAAATTATAAAAAATTATTAAATATAGAGTGTTATTTCTATTGACAAAATCTTTTTTTGTGAATATATGAATACACTTTAAAATGAGTGGGACAGTAAAAGATCAGAGTGAATTCACCATAAGGTTAGATGAGATAGAGAAGGCTGGATACCGTCTCGCCTGTAGTAAGAGCAAGGCCTGGATCAGTGAGATCGTAAGCGATGTACAAGACATCAGTTTTAGTTTCATTGATGATCTCATTATTCAAGTTGAGTGCTCTAAGAGCGGTAAGAGTATCATGGTCAGTGGCATGATCGCTACCGCCGTTACACTGCGGTGCGTGAGGTGTTTAGATGAATTCTCCTTGCCCCTGGGGGCAACATTTCACTATACCTTGAGCCCCTTGCATAAAAAGGAATTGCTGCCGGAAATGGAAATCAGCAAAGAAGACTTGGATGGTGCCTACTATCAGGGAGATAGCATTGATATTACACCGCTCATTAGAGAGCAGATACTCTTGAGTATTCCTCTCTACCCTCACTGTCAAGAGTCCTGCAAGGGGATATGTCCTCGATGCGGGGCGAATCTCAATCAGGGTGAATGCCACTGTGGTGAAAAAGTGGTCACCACTTCAAAATTTGAAAAACTTAAAAAATTTCCTTTTAAACATTAGCCAGGGATAGGAGAGATACCAGTATGCCACTGCCACCGAGAAAGTTTTCGAAATCACGAAAGAGAAAACGTCGCACTCACGATAGTTTGACTCCATCAAACCTCACCACCTGCCCACAGTGTGGTGAAGCAAAGTTACCGCACTATGTGTGTCCTCACTGTGGAACGTATAAGGGCAGAGCGGTGATAAAAATTGAAGAAGTGTAACGGTAGTGAGGGCATAACCTTTTGTGGTGTGACGTATGATCAGAGCTCGAATTGTTGGTACAGGTTCGTATGTGCCTGAAAAGGTGCTGACCAACCAGGAGTTAGAAAAGATAGTTGATACCAGCGATGAGTGGATTATTGCTCGTACCGGAATTAAAGAGAGAAGGATAACCTCAAATGGAGAAACCTCCTCGACTCTTGCTACCAATGCTGCCCAGAGAGCTCTGGATATGGCAGGAATTTCGCCGCAGGAGTTAGACTTAATTGTGGTAGGTACTGTTACCCCCGATATGTTCTTCCCCTCGGTGGGCTGTCTAGTCCAGGATAAACTAGGGGCAAGAAAAGCAGTCGCTTTTGATGTTTCAGCAGGGTGCACAGGCTTTATTTATGCGCTCTCCGTTGTGGACAGTTTAATAAAAGTGGGCAACTACCAGAAGGCACTGGTGATTGGGACTGAAAACCTCTCCAAGATAACTGATTATCAGGATAGAGCAACCTGTGTACTCTTAGGAGATGGTTCAGGTGCGGTGGTGCTGGTGAGGGAGGAGGGTGAGAGGGGGATTATTTCCACTAACCTCTACTCTGACGGAAGCTATGCAAATCTTCTCTATCAGCCGGGGGGTGGAAGTGCTATTCCACCCACTCCCGAGAGTCTCGCGCAACGACTCCACTATCTCAAGATGGATGGTAACCGGCTCTTTAAAATTGCTGTTAAGTCGTTAGGGGATACGGTGATTGAAACCCTTGAGCGCAATAATATCAAGGAAAGTGAGATTGACCTCCTCATCCCCCACCAAGCCAACTTGAGGATCATCCAAGCTATCGCCAAGCGATTAAACCTGCCTGAAGAGAAAGTCTTCGTCAACATTCAAAAGTACGGTAACACCTCATCAGCGTCCATCCCCATTGCACTGGATGAGGCACATAGGGAAGGACGGATAAGGGAGGGTAGTCTGGTGCTCTTTAATGCTTTTGGCGCTGGACTTACCTGGGGAGCAGTACTGGTGAGGTGGTAGTACACGTATCTATCTGATAGTGTAACTATATTACATTGATCTGTGACAGTAGGGGTGTGGTGAAATGGATTATGGTTTTACAGAAGAACAGATAGAAATCATAGAACTCGCTCGAAAAATTGGGAAAGAGCGGATCCTTCCGGTGAGAGCCACTCTCGACGAGGGTGAAGAATTCCCTTGGGATATTATACAAATCCTGGCTGATGCCGGTCTTTTTGGAATCTATGTTCCTCAGGAGTATGGCGGATTGGGATTTGGAAACTTTGAAAATTGCCTCGCGGTTGAGGAGTTGAGCAGATACTGCATAGGGATTTCGGTATCGTTTGCCGCGAGCGGTTTAGGCGCGTATCCCATACTGCTCTATGGAAATGAAGAGCAGAAGAAGAAGTATCTTCCCCTCATTGCTTCGGGGAAAAAGTTAGCGGCGTTTGGCATCACTGAATCCTCTGCGGGTAGTGATGCGGCAGCGATTCGCACTACCGCGGCGAGAGACGGCAATGAGTACGTGATCAATGGTGTCAAACAGTGGATCACCAATGGGGGGGAGGCTGAGATCTACTCGGTGATTGTGAAGACCGATAAGGCTAAGGGTCCACGAGGGGCCAGTGCCTTTATCGTCGAGAAAGGCACCCCCGGCTTTAGCTTTGGTAAAAAAGAGAAAAAGTTAGGTATCAGGGCCTCTGCGACCAGGGAGCTGGTGTTCGAAGACTGTCGTGTTCCCAAGGAGAATCTGATAGGGAGAGAGGGGATGGGATTTATCGTTGCCATGAAGACCTTTGATCAGACCCGCACCGGAATTTCTGCCCAGGGGGTAGGGTTGGCGCAGGGAGCGCTTGATGCTGCTGTTGAGTATGCTCGCGAGAGGGAAACCTTTGGGAAACCGATTATCTCCCACCAAGCCATTCAGCACATGCTTGCTGATATGGCTACCCAGATCGAGGCAGCACGGGCGCTTACCTACCTTGCAGCAAGGTCGGCAGATAACAACTCAAAGAACTTGACCAAGCTTTCATCCATGAGCAAATTGTTTGCTACCGATGTTGCCATGAAGGTAACTACTGACGTGGTTCAGATATTTGGTGGCTACGGCTACATGAGGGATTATCCCGTTGAGAAGATGATGAGAGATGCTAAAATACTTCAAATCTATGAGGGGACCAACCAGATTCAACGCAATGTGATCGGACAGCATCTCATCAAAGAAGGTGCGAGCAAGTGACAACGCATCGAGTGCAGACCTCTTTAGTTTCTTACGAGGGGAGCTTAAGGTGTTACAGGTAGCTTTCATTTTTCCAGGACAGGGATCCCAGTATGTGGGAATGGGAAAGGAGCTTGCGGATAATTTCCAGGTTGCCCGTGAAACTTTTCAGGAAGCGGATGAGGCGCTGGGGTTTAGTATTTCGCACCTCTGTTTCAATAGGCCTGAGGAAGCGTTAAAATTAACCCACAATACCCAGCCTGCAATCCTCGCAGTGAGTATGGCCGCCCTGCGGGAGAGGGTGCGATGGCAGCTATTTTAGGTTTGGAGACAGATGAGGTGGAAGAGGTGTGCCAACGTGCTGCACAGGGAGAGATTGTTGCCCCGGCAAACTTTAACTGTCCCTGGCAGATCGTCATTTCTGGGCACACCAGGGCGGTATCTCGAGCGGTGGAGTTCGCACTGGAGCGAGGGGCAAAAAAGGCGGTGATGCTGCAAGTGAGCGCTCCCTTCCACTGCAGCTTAATGAAACCCGCAGCGGAGAGGTTACAAGAAGCCTTGCAAGAATTACCCGTCTATGATATCCGAACTCCCTTAATCTCCAATGCGGATGCACAACTCTATCCCTCAAAAGAAAAGATTAAAGATCTTCTGGTAAAACAAGTTGACCACCCGATGAGGTGGGAGGAGTCTATGAAAGAAATGGTGAGCCAAGGGGTAGAAGCGGTTATCGAGATAGGACCTGGCAAGGTGCTCACCGGTCTGATGAGGAGGATTACCAAGGAGGTAAAGACCTTCAACCTCGAAGGCGCTCAGGGTCTTCAAGAACTATCCCTGCTTGGCTGAGGCGGGGGGTGGATACTATGGAACTCAAGAATAAGGTTGCGGTGGTGACTGGGGCTGCTCAAGGGATAGGGAGAGAGATTGCCCTGCTTCTGGCACGGAAGGGTGCGGCAGTTGCACTCTGTGACGTCAACCAAGAAGGGGTTGATGAGACTGCGAGACGAATTCAGGAAGAGGGAGGTTCCTGCCGTACTTTTAAGGTTGATGTCTCACACTTTCAGGATGCGGAAACAGTCATAAAAGAAGCGGTTGACCAGTTAGGCTCAGTTGATATTCTGGTTAACAACGCGGGCATTACCAAGGACAATGTCCTCTTAAGAATGAAGGAGGAACAGTGGGATCAGGTGATGGCGGTTAATCTTAAGGGGACATTCAATTTTACCAAGGCTGCCATCAGGGTAATGTTACGTCAAAAAAGCGGGAAGATCATCAATATTGCCTCTATCACCGGTCTTATGGGGAATGCGGGGCAGGCTAATTACGCAGCCTCCAAGGCAGGGGTGATTGGATTCACTAAGGCGATTGCCAGAGAGTATGCGGATCGAGGTATCACGGTAAATGCGGTTGCCCCGGGATTTATTTCCACCAGCATGACCGATGCCATACCAGAGAGGGATCGGGAGGCGTTAATTGTCCAGATACCCATGAAGAGGCTTGGCACTCCTGAAGATGTGGCCCAGGCAGTCTATTTCCTCGCATCGGAGGGGGCAAACTATATTACAGGCCAGGTACTAGGAATTAATGGTGGCTTCTACATGTAAGGGAAGCTAGCAAAGAGGGAGGTGATGTGAGAATGAATATTGAAGAGAAAATCAAGAATATTATAGTTGAGCAGTTGGGAGTGAGTCCTGATGAGGTACTACCAGAAGCATCCTTCGTGGACGATTTAGGTGCAGATTCCCTAGACTTAGTTGAGCTGGTGATGGTGCTGGAAGAGGAGTTTGGGAAGGAAATTCCCGATGAGGATGCGGAGAAGATTCAAACGGTCAAGGATGCCATAAATTATATTAAAGGCCATATGGCAGAGTAACTGGTTCATTTCAAGACTAAGTTTTTTACTCGGGAGGTAAGGAGCTCTTCTTTACACACACGAGGAGGGCACAACAGTGAAAAAGAGAGTGGTCATAACCGGCATGGGTATCGTCAGTCCCCTGGGGATTGGCCTTAAAAAAAACTGGGGGGCTCTCTGTGAAGGGAAATCAGGTATTGGGCCCATCACCAGGTTTGATACGAGTGAATATCCTGCGAAGATAGCGGGCGAGGTGAAGGGCTTTAATCCTGAGGATTACGTAGAAGATAAAAAAGAGATTAAGAAGATGGATATGTTCATCCACTACGCCCTTGCCGCAGGCACCATGGCTCTTCAAGATGCTCAATTGATTATTGATGAGAGTAACGCGGATCGGGTTGGTGTGATGGTGGGAGCGGGAATAGGTGGACTCTCTTCTATTGAGAAATACCACAAAGTCCTGCTCACCGAAGGTCCTAAGAAGATTACCCCTTTCTTTATCCCCATGCTCATTGTCAATCTCGCTCCGGGTCAAATCTCCATCTATTTTGGTGCCCGGGGGCCTAACAGCAGCGTGGTGACAGCCTGTGCGACGGGCAACCACTCTATAGGAGAGGCTTTCAAAATCATTCTTCGCGGGGATGCCGATGCCATGATTGCGGGAGGGGCAGAAGCAGTTATTACTCCTCTGGCTATTGCCGGATTCAGTTCCATGAGGGCACTCTCCACTCGAAACAGTGAACCGGAAAGAGCGAGCCGTCCCTTTGAAAAAGACCGGGATGGGTTTGTCATGGCAGAGGGGGCCGGGGTACTCATTCTCGAAGACTTAGAGCACGCGCTCAAACGGGGGGCCAAGATTTGTGCAGAGATCATTGGCTACGGGTGCAACGCAGATGCCTACCACATCTCAGCGCCCTCACCTAATGGGATTGGTGCAGCCCGCTGCATGGAAATTACCCTGAGAGATGCGGGCATCAGCTATGATGAGGTGGACTACATCAATGCCCATGGTACCTCCACACCGCTTAATGACCTGTCTGAAACCATGGCTATGAAAACGGTGTTCAAAGATCACGCAAAAAAGGTTGCAGTCAGTTCTACCAAATCGATGACCGGACACTTACTGGGTGCAGCAGGAGGGGTAGAGGCAATCTATAGCATATTGACCATACAGCATGGAGTGATTCCTCCCACCATCAATTATGAGACCCCCGATCCGGATTGCGATCTCGATTACGTACCGAACACGGCAAGGGAGTCCAAGGTAAAGATTGTTATGTCCAACTCTTTTGGATTCGGGGGAACCAATGCCACCCTCATCTTCAAAGAATTTATGGGGTGAGGAGAATAGGATGAGGATTGCTCTGGGCGGTGACCACAGGGGATTTAGTTTAAAAGAGGAGTTAAAAAAATTCTTACGCAGCGAAGGGTATGTCGTTGATGACAAGGGACCTTCAAGTGATGAGTCAGTTGACTATCCGGATTTTGGTGCCCTTGTTGCCCAACAGGTTTCCTCGGGCTTATGTGATCGTGGCATTCTTATCTGTAGTACCGGTATTGGGATGTCAGTGGTGGCTAATAAGTTTCCCCGGGTGAGGGCAGCCCTCTGCACTGATCTTGAAACGGCCCGACAGTGTCGCGAACATATTGATGCCAATGTGCTGGTGTTAGCCGGAAGTCGAACCAGCAGTGAGACTGCCACGATGATGGTTAACACCTGGCTAGAAACACCCTTTCAGGGAGGAAGGCATCAACGGAGGGTAGAAAAGATTGCGGCACTTGAAACACAACTTTTTAAGCCATGAAACTACTCACCTCTTTTCCTGCATGTTCGGTCTTCCTACCCACCCACGGATCTCTTACTAATCACTCTTTCCCCGTATAGTGCCATGTTACGACCAAGCTGGGAAAGATATTTCATGGATATCACTCACCTGGTAGCGAAACGTTCTACCTGCTTGAGACGACAGGTAGGTGCCCTTATCGTAAAAGACAAGAGGATTTTGGCAACCGGATACAATGGGGCACCCTCCGGCATTGCTCACTGCCAGGATATCGGGTGCCTACGGGAAAAGAATCAAGTTCCCTCCGGTGAACGGCATGAGCTCTGTAGAGGCTCCCATGCGGAACAAAACGCCATTGTGCAGGCAGCTACCTACGGCATTCCCATCAAGGATGCGAGCCTTTTCTGTACTACTCTCCCCTGCAGTATCTGTATCAAAATGATTATCAATGCTGACATCAGAACCATCTTTTATGAAGAGGGATACCCGGATTCCCTATCCGAAGAGCTTATCAAAGAGGCGGGTATTACATTGACAAAGGTGCAAAAACATGTAAAATAATAAGAGTTTTCCGCCCCTGCCCAAAGTAAAAATTCCTTTTATGTTACCATAGTTAGATCTTTTCTCCGAGGAGAAAAGGAGCGGATTAATCGGTGTAATCTAGGTATAGATCGTGGGTTACGGATGGTGGTAGTGAGTGTATAAGAAAGGTGAGTGCGTAACCCCGATCTGTAATTAAGGGTATGCTCTTCTGAGTTAGACACCATTTTTTTGTTTTCCTTGGAACGATGAGTGGAGGTTTCCAGGTTGGGTATCAGCTATTTTTTAGGTGTGGTGACTGAGCACTGATAAAGGAGAGACGAAGATGAAATGCCCCTTTTGCAGCAGTTTGGACAATAAAGTTATCGATTCACGATTGAGCAAGGATGGAAATGTGGTGAGACGTCGCAGAGAGTGTATCACCTGTCACAGGCGTTTTACCACCCATGAGAGGGTAGAAGAGATGTTGCCCGCGGTGATAAAAAAGGATGGTAGTAGAGAGCCCTTTGACCGCACTAAAATCTTTTCGGGTGTTCAGAAAGCCTGTTCTAATCGTCCCATCAGTATGGATGTGATTGAGGCGCTGGTGGATAAGGTTGAGCGATATTTCCAAGATAAGGGAGACAAGGAGATTCACTGGACTGAAATTGGAGAGGTGGTGATGCGCGAACTTCACCAGGTTGATGAAGTTGCCTATGTGAGGTTTGCCTCGGTGTATCGCCAGTTCAAGGATATTACTGATTTTATGACTGAGGTAAGGGATTTACTGCGCACCAGAGAAGAGGGGATGAAAGGGAAGGGAGTGAAAGGAAAAGGAACAGGGGATGGATGAACACTACATGAGAGTGGCTATTGCCCAGGCCAGGAAAGCACTGGGCAGGGTGAGTCCTAACCCCATGGTAGGTGCGGTGGTGGTGAAAAGGAGGGTGATAGTGGGTATGGGGTATCACCACCAGGCGGGAGGTCCTCATGCTGAAATCAATGCCCTTGCAAGGGCGGGAAAAAAGTCACACGGTGCTGATTTATATGTTAACCTTGAACCCTGCGGTCACTATGGAAGGACACCTCCCTGCGTGGACGCGGTGATTAAAAGCGGGGTCACACGGGTGGTTATTGGTATGCTAGATCCTAACCCTCTGGTGTCGGGGAAGGGAATAAAAAAGCTTAAAGAGGCAGGGGTTGCTACCACGGTAGGGATTTTAAAAGAAGAGTGCAGGAAACTTAATGAAGTTTATCTAAAATATATTACTGGGAAAGTTCCCTTTGTGATGCTTAAGGTGGGAGCCAGCCTCGACGGTAAAATTGCAACCAGGAGCGGAGATTCACGGGGTATTACTGGGGAGCAGTCGCTTCGTTTAGTTCACCAGTTGAGGAATCAGGTTGATGCCATCATGGTTGGAATCGGGACGGTGAAAGCTGATGACCCTTTGCTCACTACCCGGTTACCAGGGAAGACTGGAAGAGACCCCATCAGGGTGATAGTTGACAGCACCTTAAGAATTTCACCTGAGGCGAGGGTGTTCAATCGTCACTCTCGGGTTGGTGTCATCATTGCTACCACCAAGAGGGCGTCCCCCAAGAAAAAAAAACTACTTGAGGATAAAGGTGCTCAGGTCATCACCATAGATTCAGTAAAGGGAAGGGTTAACCTGAAGAAATTGATGCGTACACTAGGAGAGAGGGAGATTTCAAGTCTCTTAATTGAAGGTGGAACTGAGGTCATCACTTCCGCATTGCGAGATAATATTGTAGATAAAATATTTTTCCTCTTTGCTCCTAAACTACTGGGGGGTCGCACCGCTTGGGGGATAACCGCTGGTGAGGGGGTTCGCTACGTCAGGTATGCTCTTAGGGTTCATGACCTCAAGGTAAAAAAAAGCGGTGAAGATGTTCTGGTGGAAGGATATTTGGGAAAGTGACCAATGTCAAAGGCCAAATACCAAGTAGTGGGTGATGGGCACTTGAGTAAAAAACAAATTTCCAAAAAAGACTCATGATGTAGAGTACAGGATGTGAGATATGGGATGTGTGATATGAGATGTGAGATGTGAGATTGACTTATCCCATATCGCAGATCTCAGATCACACATCAGTAGGTATTTTCCGGGTAAAAAGCGGTGTTTACCGGATTAATAGAGGATAGAGGGACTATTGTAGCGCTGCAGAGAAAGGGGGAAGGTGCCCTCATTTCCATCAGCTACTCCCCTCCCCTCGATGACCTAAAGCTTGGGGACAGTATCTCAGTTGATGGAGTGTGTCTCACTCTTACCCGGCTTACGCAAGAGAACTTTGATGTTGAGGTGTCTGCAGAAACGTTGAGGAGAACCACTCTGGGGAGTAAAAAGCCACCGCAGAAGGTTAATCTGGAACGGGCACTTAAGCTGAGCGATCGTCTGGGTGGTCATCTTGTCACTGGTCATGTGGATGAGGTGGCAAAGATTGCTGCAATTACCCCTGAAGGCAGCTCACAGAAGATCACCTTTCTCATTTCACGCAAAGGCGCTCGCTATCTAGTTGAAAAAGGTTCTGTAGCGATTGATGGGATAAGCCTTACGGTTAATGAGGTAGAGGGGAATCGTTTTAGTGTCACTACTATCCCCTACACCGCTTCGCATACTACCCTTGTATCAAAGAAAGTAGGGGATGAGGTCAACATCGAGTTAGATATTATTGCTAAATACCTTGAAAAGCTTGCGGCCACAGGCCCAGGGCAAAAGGTGGATGCCCAGTTTTTAGCAGAGCATGGATTTTTGGAATAGATATGGTATACTAAAATAAGATAGTACTGGTTGTAGGTTGCTCAGCTGGTATCTGAAGTAGCTTGATGAAGCATAAAAAAGGGCGGTACCACCTAGGAACGATAGACTTTTAACTTTAGATCAGGGGGATTCGATGCCGGTAAATAAAATCAGGGAAGCCATAGAAGATATACGAGATGGTAAGATGGTAATTCTCTGCGATAATGAAGACCGGGAGAATGAAGGCGATTTAACCATGGCGGCTGAAAAGGTGACGTCTGAGACGATCAACTTCATGGCGAAGCATGGCAGGGGGCTTATCTGTCTTTCTTTAACAGAGGAGCAGATAGAGAAACTCCAGCTTCCCATGATGGTAACAGAAAATACCTCCGCCTTTCAAACCGCCTTTACCGTGTCCATCGATGCGCGGAGAGGGGTTACCACAGGAATTTCTGCAGCTGACAGGGCTACCACCGTTCACACCGCTATTGCTGACGAGGTGAATCCTGATGATTTAGCTCGCCCCGGACACGTTTTCCCTTTGAGGTCTAAAAAAGGGGGGGTATTGTGCAGGACTGGTCAGACCGAGGGTTCGGTGGACTTGGCACGCCTCGCAGGGTTGAAACCTGCGGCAGTGATCTGTGAAATTATGAATGATGACGGGAGCATGGCGCGGATGCCTGATCTCATGATATTTGCAAAAAAACATGACTTGAAAATTGTGACGATTGCGGATCTTGTACAATTCAGACTCCAGTGTGAATCTCTGGTAAGGAGGGTAGTTACTACCGTGATCCCCACCGTTTATGGAGGAGATTTTAAGGCAATTATTTATGAGAGTGAGGTGGACTACAATCAACACGTCGCCTTGGTGAAGGGAGAGTGGGACGAGAATGAGGAGGTGCTGGTGAGGGTTCACTCTGAGTGTCTCACCGGAGATGCCCTGGGTTCAGAGCGCTGTGACTGTGGTGAACAGCTTCATGCTGCCATGGAAATGGTGGAGCAGGAAGGACGGGGCGTAATTGTCTATATGCGTCAGGAAGGTAGGGGAATCGGTTTCCTCAATAAAATGAAGGCATATGCACTGCAGGATGAGGGAAAAGATACGGTTGAAGCTAATGAAGCACTCGGTTTTCAACCAGACTTAAGAGACTACGGGGTGGGAGCCCAAATCTTGAGGGATCTGGGAATCCACAAAATGCGGCTGATGACCAACAACCCTAAGAAGATTATAGGTCTTGAAGGGTATGGTTTGGTAGTTGCTGGGAGGGTTTCCATTGAGACTAAACCTACCGCCAAGAATGTGAGGTATTTAAAAACCAAGCAGAAGAAACTGGGGCACATGTTAAATCTTGATTAAGAGGTGCGTTAACGTTTCGGACTTGATAAGGAGGACGCCATGGCTAAAACGATAGAGGGCAAATTGACTGCCCAGGGAGTGAAATTCGGAGTGGTAGTCTCCCGTTTTAACGATTTCATTAATAAAAAATTGCTGGACGGGGCCTTGGATGCCCTCAATCGACACGGGGCGGAAGACAAAAATATCTCCATTGTGAAGGTTCCTGGGTCCTTTGAGATACCTTTGGTGGCAAAGAAGTTGGCTGCTTCAGGTAACTATGATGCGGTCATCTGCTTGGGAGCGGTAATCCGAGGTGCGACCCCCCATTTTGAATACATCAGCGCTGAAGTGACGAAAGGGATTGCCCAGGTGGCGCTAGAAACGGGTGTCCCCATTTCCTATGGAGTACTGACCACCGATAACATTGAACAAGCCATAGAGAGGGCAGGTGCTAAATCGGGCAACAAGGGGTGGGATGCGGCACTGGCGGCGATAGAGATGGTTGATCTTTTAAGATTAATAAAGTAGGGTAACGTTCTTTTATAAAGTTGTTGCTGTGCGTGAGTACACGATGCGCTTTCATCATGGTTCATCAAGAGGAAAAAAGTACATCGTGTATTTTTTTGCCTTGATCTTTGTAAGTGGGGTGGCAGACGAGTTTTTCTCGTGGTGAGATTCGGTAAAGGGTGATCCATAGTGGGCAGGAGAAAAAAGTCGAGGGAAATTGCCCTCCAGGTACTCTATCAGATAGATATGAGTAAAAATGAGGTGGAGGAGAGCTTTAGTCTGTTCTGGCACAATTTTAGCCCTTCAGATGAACTTAAGGAGTACTCAGAGAAGGTGGTGAAGGGGGTTTCACAGCACCGGGATGAGATTGATACGCTGATTGAGAAACATTCCGAGCACTGGCGCTTAGAGCGAATGACCATAGTAGATAGGAATGTACTGCGGATAGCTATTTTTGAATTACTACACTGCCCTGATGTTCCCACCAAGGTGATACTCAATGAGGCGGTGGAACTGGGGAAAAAATTTGGCTCAGAAAAATCTAGTCCCTTTATCAACGGTATCCTCGACGAGGTATCCCACCAACTCAACCGCTTACCTTGACCTGATGAGTCATAAGCCTTTTTCTCACATACTCACGCTTGCTATTGAACAATTATTATTACTACACGCCTGTGATCTCGTATACAAACCCTGTCTCCACCTTATCTTATGCTCGCGTGGTGCTTCACCCTTCGTCTTCTAGTGAGGACTGGTCATGGTAGATGTTAACCTGTTTTTTTCCTGCTGCCTTTGCAAGGGAGAGTGCCCTGGTGGCTCTGGCGAGAAGTTCGGATGGCGTGTGGACTTTGGAGTGGTCGGATGAAGATACCCCGGCACTGATCGTTATCTCAAAGTGGGAGAGGTTATATTCAAATGGGTGCGCTTCAATTGCCTTCCTCAACCTCTCGCACACCTCTAAGGCTTTCTCTACCTGGGTGTGAGAGAGCAACACCGCAAATTCTTCACCCCCGTAGCGAAAGGCAAAATCATTTTTCCTTATGCATCTTTTAAGCATCTTACCTATTTCGGTGATCACCATATCACCGGCAGGGTGGCCATAGGTTTCATTGACCCATTTGAAATTATCGATATCCATCATGAAAAGCAGTAAACCGGTTTTGTATCTTCTCGCTCTTTCACATTCCTTCTCTAACACTTCCATGAAATATCTGCGATTGTTGAGTCCGGTGGGCTCATCTATGGTTGATAGCTCAACGATTCTCTTCCGGGCATTCTTGATCTCTCTCTTGAGATGGGTTTTTTCCAGGACATTGACCATACTCCTGAAAAGAGAGCTCTTACTCACCATATCTTTGATGAGATAATCTGAGGCTCCTGCCTTAAGGGATAGCCACGCTGCCATTTCATTTTCCTCTTTCGTGATAATCACCACGGGAATATCAAAGCCTTGTCTCTGGAGCGCAGACAATAGATCAACACCGTTTCCATCAGGAAGCTGGTAGTGAGAGAGAATAATATCAAACTTTTCCTGTTCCACCATGGACAGTACGTTCTCGATAGTGTGTGCTCTCATCAGGGCCACCTGTTCCTGCCCCTCCACGCATGCCTGAATCATCTCGAAATCACTATCCACATCTCCAACGGAAAGTATGAGTATCTTCTGGTCGATATCAATAATAAAGCTGCTGCCATAGTATGGCTTTATATCGTAGTGACGGATATTTCTAATCTTTCTTATGGTTGCGGCTATTCTTTTACTATCCTTTTCAATAGAGTCGAGGTACATAGCAGAGTGTGTGGGTTCATCTATTTCCTTCTTGAGAAGGTCAATGTTACATAACATGCTGGTAAGTGGCTGGCTCAACTCATGGGCAGTGGCTCCCGCCATCTGAATAAGTACCTTGAGACGTTCCTCCTCAAGGAGTGTTTTTTGCTGCTCTAGGATCAAACGTTGGGATTGCTTCAGCTCGTCCATAATTCGCTGGCGCTCCAGCGCATGCCGTATGGAGCGCATCAGCATGCTGCTGTTTATTTGTCCCTTAACCAGGTAATCCTGTGCACCTTCCTGTACTGCCTTAACTGCGAGTTCGTGGTTGTCTACATCGGTCAGTATCACTACCGGTACTTCTGGTACTTCAGTCTTTATACGATTAAAAGAATCAAGTCCTTGGCTGTCTGGAAGCGAGAGATTGAGCAAGATTATATTGAAACGGTTTTCTCTTGAGTGGTGAAGGACATCACTCATCCGCACCACCTGGGTTAATTCAAACTGGATACCACCTGCTTCTGCTAATAGTTCTTGGAGCAGGCGGGCGTCTTGAGTGTCATGCTCAATCAATAAGATTTTGATAGGTGTATCCCTCATTTCACTCACTCTGGTGATAGTGGAGCAACTGCTACGATCACTATAAAAAATATTTACTATGCGTTGTTGATGGGTTTCTCACCTGGGTTATTACGTAGGCTGTTTTTCTTAATTATCGGTAGATTATTTTCTATTCTTAAGAGATTCTTTTACGATGCGGTGCTATTCGATCAATAGCCAAAACGGTTTTTCTTTTACAAAGCAAGGTATTATTAAGCGCAAATTTCTCAATGCGTTACTACTAGTGCCTTCCCCGTCTTCAGCTCACAAACCGCACCAGGTAATCCCTCCATTCCTTCATCCCTTATAATTTCATTGCCCTTATCACTGATTGCATCCTGCTCTCAGAATTAAGCATCTTTTTTTTAATTCCCCAACCCCTAAATTGTTATGACCCTATTTTTTACCTTTTAAAATCATTTTTTGTGCCTAATGGTATTAATATAACTATACTATATTAATATATTATTTATTAGTAAATAGGAATTAGTCCCTTTAGGAACTAATCACAAAATTTAATTTAAGGAGTAATATGTTTTTATTTTATACAATAAAAAATAATATTGATATTTCAAACAATTGTAATTTTTATCTATTTAATAAATATTTTTAATTATGGTATTTAATATGCATTGTAGAATCATTAAAAATATATAATATTGACAAATATAATTAAAATTTACATTTAAGATAGGAGGAATAGAAATGAAAAATGTATATGCGAAGCCAAAGATACTATTAATATTAAGTTCTATCTTCTTACTTCTGTTATTTCCTGCTAGCCATTTAAAAGCAGAGCCTCAAATGTGGGAAATTTATAATACCATCTATGAAAATACCTATGTAGGAAGTAATCAGGCTCTTACAGAACATTATGGTGTATCTTATGATGAAATGTGGTTCTTTACCAACGGCTATGTGATAGCAAGTGCCCGATTCGCAGGATATAAACAGAGATTTGGGTATTATACTGACGGCTGTAGTGGCGAGAAGAGAGTTGCGCTCTTTGATGTGACTGAATCTGGTTACCTTTATCCGGGTAAGTACGAAAGACTTTTAATAGCTGAAAGCGCTGACGTTATCGGTTTTTATATTGAACCATACACCAGTGTTCCTGAAGGGTTATGGTTTAGCCAGTATACCTTGAATACTGACGGTAGTGATCACATGAGAACATATCGCGCGCCTGATTTTAATCCTGCTAATCCGGAGTATCTTATAGGGTGGGAAGATTTAGAAAATCTTGGTGATGCCGATTATAATGACTTAATCGTCACCATTCGGTCTTTTGAACCTTATCGCATTAAGTGCTGTGGAACGGACGGTGAGTGTGATGACGGGATCTATTGCAATGGAGTGGAGACCTGTACAAATAGTGCCTGCCAACAGGGGAGTGATCCTTGCCCAGACGATGGGATGTTCTGTAATGGTACGGAGGGATGTGATGAAGAAGGCGATGCCTGTACCAGTAGTGGTGACCCCTGCGGGACTGACCTTAGGTGTGATGAACAGGGTAGTCAATGTGTGGGATGTCTGGAAGATAAAGATTGCGATGATGGGACATACTGCAATGGAGAGGAGAGTTGCAGCAGTAGAGTGTGTGTCCACGCCGGGAACCCCTGCTCGTCTGATACTACCTGCAATGAGGAAGCTCAACGCTGTGACCAGATCTCAACAACTACCACCACGGTAGTGCCCGCTCCACCACCGCCTCCTGTGGTTGATAAAGTAGTAGTAGTGGTACCAGAGGTTGCCGAGGTAAATTCAGGAGGATCGCTTCAGTTCTATGCAGTGACTGTCCATGAGGGCAGGGTGGTAAAGGGCAACTATGAGTGGAAAATTGTTTCAGAGGCAGGTATTGGAAGTGCGATAGACAGCAATGGCTTGTACAACGCAGGGACAAATCTGAAAGATGGGCCAGTCACAGAAAAGATAAAAGTTATCGACTTGACGCATGGATATTTTACTTATGCAAAGGTAACTATTCATGCACTTAAGATCTCGATTACTCAGGAGAAGGAAGTCGTGTTTTCCGGTGAGGCAGTGCGATTTGGCGCCCGCACTGCTTTAGACGGGAGCGTGGTAGAGAACAGCTATCTGTGGGAAATTGATCCGCCCAGCACCATCGGCAGTTCCATTGGTAGTGATGGTATGTATGTGGCGGGTATGAGTTTACAGGGGAGTGATATAATTGAAGCGGTTAAGGTAACTGATGTGGTCTACGGAATTTCTTCCAGTGCCGCCATCACTGTGCGCTACTCCTATCTGCCTGTGCCTGAGGATTTCGAAGTTACTGTTACACCCCTCCAGGGCATCGTGGCTTCAGAAGGTACGATTAACTTTACTGCGGCTACCACACTCCTGAGCTCTTCTGGTATGGAGGAAACTCACTCACCTTCCTACGAGTGGTCACTCAGTAGTAGTATTGGGAGTCACATAGATGCTGTAACTGGTCTCTATAAGGCCGGAGAGAATGAAGTGGGGCATCAGGAATCAGATATTATTACTGTAGTTGACCATGCGAATGGTAATGCTACCAAGAGTGCTGAGGTGATAGTGACCTACGGGAAAATAACCGGTATCTTTCCCTCAACCATCCTGGCCTCAAGGTGGTTACCTTTGCCCTACCTATGTGTGATTACGGGTGAGCATTTGAATATCGATCCCTTCTATACCCTGGTGCATTTTAAGCCAGAAGGTAATATCATACCACTCTCTAAATTTGGATTCGATGACTTCATGATTGTTACCATGCTCGTTCAGCCTAACCCTGTCGCTCACGAGGTCGATATTGTAGTAGATAACAATGGAGAATATGCGGTAGCCAATAACCTGCCGGTAACTATTGATATGCTTCCTTGGATACTAGATGAAAAAAGGTGATATCAGGCTGCTTGGTTACTATAGTTATTGCTTTATTACCAATGCCTGACTCTAGATTCTGGATTAAATCGACATTTTGAAAATAATCATCTTTTGAAAGTAAAAAGCAGGGGTTTGAATTCAACCCCTGCTTTTTCTTAATTGATCACTATCATGGTAGAGTTGCTTTACCTGTGCAACTTTGATGCTCGCGTAAAAAGTCCCGGCGTGTGTCATTGTGAGGAGCGGAGCGACGTGGCAATCTCGTTTTTTAAACTACTTACAATGGCAGAGCTTCACTTCGTTCGCAATGACAGTTTTTGAACTTTTTTCAGACGCCATCAACTTTGAATGGCAACTTTTTCGTCAACCGTTATTAATTTGGGACAGGAGTGGTATCCTCGGCAAGATGAGTTACCTGGGTTAAAAAAGGTTTGACTTACTAATCTTACCTGTTATATAAAGATGTCCTTATGGTTAGAACGCTTACCTTAAGTGCTCTTAGTAATTGTGAAGGTTATGTTAATTTTTAAAATTTTAACTTTTTAAAAGGGGGTGCTTTATGAAACAAGTAGTAAGGTTTAAAAAACTCATTTCTATGGTGGTGGCAATTGTTTTTTTAAGTGTCACAGTCAGTTATTCTTTTGAGGGTATGGAAAGTATCAAGGGTGTGATCACCTCTGCTGATCCGAGCTACGCTGAGGTGGTAAGTAATGTAGACCTGGAAGGATTTAACGTGGAGAAGGGTATTGCTATTGCTAATGAAGATGGTATAACCTTGTTAGTACCATCCAATGATGACCAATCAGTCTTAATGGTAAACGGGGACACCCAGGCGGTAATCTCATATTCCGGATGTGAAGTTGTGTGGACATTATGGCTTTTTAACTTTATCACTACTGACCTTGCGCTTATCCTTTCCCTGTTTGTGTGCCGTTAAAAAGGGATATCATATCTGCGTGGTTGATTTGAATAAGGAAATACCGCTGCTATAAGTATACAGGCCCCCCTTGAAGCAATGAAGGGGGCTTGTTTTTTAAAGGAGGTGGAATAATGAAGA
>Ga0209253_10001067_pt1 | contig 24046 bp, 23 predicted proteins | sample FrelakmetBRP12BR_FD_187145 | JGI IMG/M metagenome (GOLD analysis project Ga0209253, IMG submission 187145) | Freshwater lake sediment microbial communities from the University of Notre Dame, USA, for methane emissions studies - BRP12 BR (SPAdes)... | ecosystem: Environmental > Aquatic >...
CCTCTTCTCCGTGGCGGCCAGGATACCCGCAATCCTGTCTCCCTGAATCAGAAGGGTGGCGTGCTGAAGAGGTTTTTCTCCTTCCACCAGGGTGAGAAGCGTGCCGTCTTCGATGATCAAGTCAGGTTGCAACATGAAAGTGTTTCTATCTCCTCGAATGCCCTGGGATGGCAATGCTCCGAAGAACGCAAATTACTCAATAGCAAAGGCCGCGTCAATCCCTGAAATTTGCTTGACATGGCCCCCTGATCTGGTAGCTTTTCCTATTTTTAGACTCATAGAGATTGGAGCCATTGGCTCTGAGTTCTCTCTTGTTCGCAAAGAAATTCAAAAGCGAACCGCAGAATATCGAATAACGAATGAAGAACGCCGAAGGAGAAAACAGAAGTTACTGAACTTCTACATTCGAAATTCGGTGTTCGACATTCGACATTCGGGTTTCTAAAATCAAGCTTGGTTGCGGCCAAAGGCTCGGACAGAGGAGTATCTTTTAGAAGAAATGGCGATTGTTGCACCGTTAAAAGGCCTCATGTACAACTTCAAAGCTCTCGGGAATCCGTCGAGCCTGGCGGCGCCCCCTTACGACGTGATCTCCGAAGAGGAGCAGGAAGCTTTCTATCAAGCCCACCCGAACAACGTGATCCGGCTTATTCTCGGCAAGAGAAAGACCGGTGATTCGGACTGGGATAACCGCTACACGCGCTCAGCGGATTGCTTCAAGCGCTGGGAAACAGAAGATGTCTTTATCCATTCTGATTTCCCTTCCATGTATGTGACTTCCCACACCTTTGATCCCAACGACGGATCCGAACCCAAAACAAGATGGGGTCTTATCGCTTTGGTGCGCATTGAAGATGAAGGCTCCGGAGTGATTCTTCCCCATGAAAAAACCTTCTCCGCTCACAAGGACGATCGGCTGAAACTCATGCGGGCCTGCAACGCCCAGTTCAGCCAGATTTTCAGCCTCTACGAGGACCCTGACGACAAAGTTCTCGATCCCTTGAAGAAAGCCATCGAGGGGCCGCCTCTGGTCTCCTTTGAGTTCAAGGACGGGTCGCACCACGCGCTCTGGACCGTGCAGCATCGTCCCCTGTTCAAAAAAGTGGCGGATGCGCTGTTCGACAAGCGGATCTTCATTGCGGACGGCCATCACCGCTATGAGACGGCGCGAAACTATCGAAACAACATGAGGGCCAGGTACGGGTACAGGCCTCCCAACCGATCCTACGAATTCGTCATGATGTACCTGACGAGCATGGATGATGAGGGGTTGATGGTTCTTCCTTCCCATCGCCTGATCAAGAGGTGCGACCAGTTCAGCCCGGAAGCTTTTTTTGCAAAAATCAAGGATTGGTTCGACATCGAAGAGATCCCTTTCTCAAAAACCTACAGCAAAACAGCCGTGGCTTCGTTCAAAAAGGCGCTTGCAGAGAGGGGGCAGAGCCGCTCGTCAATAGGATTCTTCCGCCAGGGAAGCGAGAGCTTCTCCATGCTTTCCCTGAAGCCGGAAAAGAGGGACGAGATGGGAGATGACCTCCATCCTTCGCTCAAGAAGCTGGATGTGCTCGTGCTTTCCCGCTTCCTTTTGCAGAGGACCTTGGGCTTCACTTTGGAGGATCTGAATAACGAGGAGATCTTCCACTATCAGAGCAGCCTGACAAAGGCAGTCGGCATGGTCGAATCGGGAAGGTACCAGATGGCTTTCCTGCTCAATCCGACAAGGATCGGGCAGGTCAAAGAGGTCGCCGGCAATCGGCTGATCATGCCGAGAAAGTCAACGTATTTCTATCCCAAGGTGATTACCGGTCTTGTCTTCAACAAAATAGATCCTTATGAAATCATCCAGGTCCCATGAGGTGAAACTCCGGCCGGATGAAATCCTGGACGAGTTCCTGGACGGCCGGCTCCGCCTGATTCAGTCTGCGAGGGGATACCGGTTTTCCATTGACGCCGTTCTCCTCTCCCAGTTCGTGACCATCAAGCCCAGGGACGTGGTTGTGGACCTGGGCGCAGGCTGCGGCATCATTTCTCTCATTCTTCTTCTGGAAAAGCCGGTCGGTTATGTCATTGCCCTGGAGATTCAGAAACATCTGGTGGACCAGGCCGTCCGCAACGCGGCCTTGAACGGATTCATGGATCGGATGGGAGTGTTGCTCGGGGATCTTCGTCAGGTTCCGCTCGGCCGGTCCATCGCTGATGTGGTGGTCTGCAACCCACCCTACCGGCGGCCGGGAAGCGGCAGAGTCAATCCGGATTTTGAGAGAGCGATTGCCAGGCACGAGATCATGGCGTCTCTCAATGACATCCTGAGCGCAGCAAACTCAGTGCTCAAGCCAAAGGGCAGAGTGGCCGTGATTTATCCGGCGGGGCGTCTCGTGGATCTCATCGTGCGAATGAGGGCCTTTGATTTTGAGCCCAAGAGAATGCAGGTCGTCTACCCGTCCATGGAGGAGGAGTCAAAGCTTGTTCTTGTCGAAGGGTCACGAGCCGGGAAGGGGGGGGTTAAGATCCTTCCTCCCCTGATCGATCAGGGAGATTTCTCTATCGCGAGCTGAGCCTGAATTCGATTTTTTCTACGGCCTGTCTGCCCAGCCTGGCATTCAGCTTCTCCCTCACACTCGCTTCCAGGTAAGAGAGTTCTTGAAGCCAGATGGGGTCTGAGACTTTGACCCTCAGACGCCTGTCCTTTATCCAAAGGGGTTGAGCGTTTCTTGCGATTGCAGGACCGACCACCTCGTCCCAGATCTTCCAGATCGTGGCGTCCTGGGGATTAAAGGGGAGCTTCGAGTCGGTCAAGAGGGCCGAGAGGATGTCCCTGAGAGGGGTCAAGGAGTCTTTTTTTTGATCCATAGGGTTTCCCGCGTGGGATTTGTTTAGCTATCGAATATCAGGGCACCAGCTCGTTTAGCGCTTGACGGCATCTCGATTTGCTTATATGTTAACAAAAAAAGATCATTTATAGAATGGAGATTTAAATGGCTTGGGATTGGGACAAATTGCAGCAACAGAAGAGAAGCAGCGGCGGCGGTGGCGGTGGCGGGGCGCCTCCTCAGCTGGGAGAGATGTTCAACAAGATCAAAGGGGTGGGGAGTAAGTTCCCCGCCCTATGGGTGATCGTGATTGTTGCTTTCGTGCTCTATCTGGGTGCTTCCATGGTCTACACCGTGGGTGTAGATGAGGTAGGGATCATTCAGAGGTTCGGCAAGTACGAGAGGACCACTAGGCAAGGTCTCAACTTCAAGCTGCCGGCCGGAATAGAGACGCTGACCAAGGTAAAGGTGACGGCCGTTTACAGGGCGGAGTTTGGCGTCGGTGGCGTCCGATCGGATGCGAAGTTGCGGTCGGCGGGGGGGGGTGGCTCTCAGGATCCCTCGCTGATGCTCACCGGTGATCTCAACGTGGCTCTGGTTCCATGGATCGTCCAATACCGCATCCAGGACCCCTACAAATACCTCTTTAAAGTTCAAAATGTGACGGCTACCTTGCGGGACCTTTCCGAGGCCGTCATGAGGCAGGTGGTGGGGGACCGCAGCATCAATGAGGTGATCAGCAAGAGAGAGGAGATTGCCATTCAGGCGCAGGGCATCCTGCAGAAAGAGCTAGATGAGGCTCAAACGGGAATCATGGTCAGCACCATCGAGCTGCAGCGGACCAACGTCCCCGAATCGGTCCAGTCCTCCTTCAATGAAGTGAACCAGGCGACCCAGGAAAAAGAGAAAATGATCTATCAGGCCAGAGAGGAATATAATAAGGTGATCCCCCAGGCAAGAGGTTCCGCGGAAAAGACCATCCGGGAGGCCGAAGGGTATGCCCTACAACGGGTCAACAGAGCGAAGGGAGATGCTTCGAGATTCGTGTCGCTTTACGAGGAGTATGCGAAAGCGCAAGATGTCACGAGGCGGCGCATGTATCTCGAGGCGATTCGGGAGATCCTGCCCAAGATGGGAGACAAATACATCGTGGATGCGGACCAGAAGAACTTCCTTCCTCTCCTCAACCTCGCCCCCTCGAAAGGAGGCCAGAAGTGAAATACAAAGGACTTCTCGTTATCCTTGGTCTCATTGCCGTGGTCCTCTACGGCAGCGCTTTTGTGGTCGACGAGACGGAGCAGGTCGTGGTCACCCGTTTCGGCAAGGTTGTAAGGGATCCTATAAGGGAGCCGGGTCTCTATTTTAAGCTCCCCGTTGTGGACCAAGCGAATGTTTTCCCAAAGAACCTCCAGTCATGGGACGGCGAACCCGGACAAGTCCCTACGCTGGATAAAACCTTTATCTGGGTGGACACCTTTGCCCGCTGGAAGATTGTGGACCCCCTCAAGTTTTTTCAGACCGTGAACAACATCCGCGGGGCCAACAGCCGGTTGAATGACATCATTCAATCCTCGGTCCGGAATTTCGTGACTTCTCATCCGCTCATAGAGACGGTGCGCATGACCAACCGTGAACTCGATGTTGCCGAAGTAGGCGTGGACGTGGTGAAGGACACGAGCCCTCTGGGTGAAGTAAAATTCGGAAGAAGCAATATTACCAAAGGCATTCTCGAACAGGCTCAGCCGAAGCTCAGGGAATTCGGCATAGAGCTCGTGGATGTGAAGTTCAAGATGCTGAACTACGTGGAAGAGGTCCAGAAAACGGTCTATGGCCGAATGATTGCGGAGAGGAAGCAAATCGCCGAGAAGTTTCGTTCCGAAGGCAAGGGGGAAGCCCGGAAAATCGAGGGCGACATGGAAAAGGATCTGAAAGAGATCGAGTCCGGGGCCTACAGGACGGCGCAGGAGATCAGCGGAAAGGCCGATGCCGAGGCGACCCTTATTTACGCACGGGCCTTGGGGAAAGATCCGGAGTTCTACTCTTTTATCCAGACCCTCGACATTTACAAGGACACCATGGACAAGAGCACCTCTCTCGTGCTTTCCACGGATTCGGAGCTGTTGAAATTTTTCAAGGGCTACGAAGTGAAGCAAAAAGGGAAATAGCTTTCTGCGGGAGTTGAGCGATGGTGAGAACAGAGATCCAGCTTTTTCTGGAAAACGTGCCGGGCGAACTGGGGAAACTGGCCACCCTCCTCGGCGGAGAAGGGATCAACATCGACGCTCTGACGATCCAGGATGCCTCGGCTTATGTGAAGGAGCTTTTCAAGGCAAGGGGAAAATCGCTGAAGCGGATTGCACCGGCAGCCTCCTACGGCTCCATGCAGAAGGACTCTGCGGATTTTGCTCTTATCCGGCTGTTGGTGAATTACACGGACAAGGCCATCGATCTTCTTTCGAAGAGGGGCTACCTCTTCGACATCATGCCGGTGATCGCCCTTGAAATCGACAACAAGCCTGGAACCCTTGCGGCCATGGCCAAGAAGTTCGGCGAAGAGGGAATCAACATCAGCTACGTTTATGGTTCGGCCATGCCCTCAGAGAAAAAATCTCTCTTTGTATTCTGCCCTGAAGACATAGATGCCGCCGCTAGAATTTTCAAAGATTAGCAGGTTGCCTTTGCAGTTTGGAAAGTTGGCCGGCAGGCTCTAGGTCGATCATCCTGAGCTGAATCTTCTCACGCCCCTGCCACCGAGCGATTTCAGGAGTGAAAATGAAGTGGATCGGGGCGCTAAGGGCGGGGTGGTTTTCCGCCAGCCCGAAACCGATCGTCTCGAAAACCGCCCCGTTCTGTCTAACCTTCATCTTCAGGTGTCTTTCCCCCACCACTCTGGATTCCACCACTTCGCAGGGACCTGCATAGAACAGGGGTTCCGGATTTCCAGGCCCAAAGGGGGAAAAGGAGGTGAGACGGCGAATGCACTCAGGGTCCATGTCCTTGAGAGTCACTTCCGCATCCACACCGACAGAGTGAACAATGTCTTCCTCTGAGAGCTCCTCGCGAGCAAGGTTCTCGAACTCCTGCCTCAGAATCTCCAGGTTGGATACTTTCAGAGCCAATCCCGCTGCGTGCTTATGCCCTCCAAACCTCTCCAGCAGCGGCTCGAGTTTTCTCAACGCCTTGTAAAGATTGAAGCCGGGGATGCTCCTTCCTGAACCCACGGCGATCCCGTCCTCCACGTCCAGGACAAGCACAGGCCGTCGATATTTCTCCAGCAGCTTTGACGCGATGATCCCCAGGATCCCCCGGTGCCAGCCGGTGCCCGTCACGACCAGAGATCTCCGGGAGGCGAGCTCCGCCATGGAGGGAAGCCTTGTTTCAATCTCATCCAGGACCTCCCGCTCAAGGCGCTGCCGTTCGCCGTTTATCCTATCCAGCTGCTTGGCGACCTCTGCGGCCCGGCCGGACTGACGGGTGGTGAGAGCGGTGAGCGCTATTTCCGCATCGCCCAGCCGCCCCGAAGCATTGAATCGGGGCGCTATCCTGAAGGCAAGATCCTGGGCCGTCAGGCTGGAGAGCGTGACTCCGGCGAGTTCCGAAATGGCCTGAATTCCAGGCCACTGAGTCTTCCGGATCTTATCCAGGCCTGCCTTGACGAGAAGCCGGTTCTGATCAAGGAGAGGAGCCATGTCTGCCACGGTTCCCAGAGCGACCAGGTCGAGATAGTCCTTCAGGTCCGGTTCAGGCCGGGTGGCGAACCACCCTCGTTCTCTAAGGGCCGCCCTCAAGGCCATGGCCAGGAAAAAGGCGAGTCCGACCCCGGTCAGATGCTTAAAAGGGAAGGAACAGTCGGCGCGGTGCGGATTGACGACAGGACACAGGGGAGTGAAGGCCTCATTCACCTGATGGTGATCAGTGACCACCACCTTCAGGCCGAGGTTTGCGGCGACCGCGATCTCCTGGTTGTTGCTCACGCCGCAGTCCACCGTGACAATCAATCCTGGCCCGCGCCGGGCGATTCGCTCGACGGCCTTCACATGGAGGCCATATCCCTCGGTCAACCGATTCGGGATATAGGTGTGCGCAGGAACATCGAGGGTCGAAAGGAAATTGAAGAGAAGGGCCGTTGCCGTGAGCCCGTCGGCGTCAAAGTCCCCGTAGATGGTGATCGGGTCATGCCTGTCGATGGCCGACACGATGAGGTCTATGGCGGCCTGCATGTCCTTCAGGAGGTAAGGGTCCAGGAGGTTGGCGAGTCGAGGATGGAGGAATGAAGCCACGTGGCGAGGATCAAGAATGCCGCGATGGGTCAGGATCTGGGCTTCCAGGCGAGAGAGACCGGATGATTCTGAGAGGGTCGCTGCGTGGGGAGAAGGGGCTTTCAGGTTCCAGATCTTTTTCATGTTTTCTGCCGGCCGATCAGGTGTTCTGCTTTCTTGATGTCCTTCGGTGTATCCACCTCGATCGAATCGAAGCGGGTCTCCTCGACTTTAATCTTGAAACCGTTCTCAAGGGCTCTGAGCGGTTCCAGTTTCTCTGCCGACTCGAGCGGTCCCGGGGAAAGACTTGCGAAAATTTTCAGGAAGTGGACAGGATAGGCGTAGAATCCGAGATGCTTGTAAACGCCCCTGGTCTCTTTGGTGTCGCGATAGAAGGGGATGGGAGCGCGAGAAAAGTAGAGGGCAAAGCCTTCCCTGTCGGTGACGACTTTTACGTTGTTCGGATTCTCAATGTCTTTCTTCTCGCTCATCCGGATCATCAGAGTGCTCATAGGAATGTCGGAACCCTCCTGGAAAGGCTTAAGCAAATCAGGGAGGCAAGAGGGATCGAAGGCCGGTTGATCGCCCTGAACATTCATGACCAGGTCCTGATCTTTCAGCCCCAGCTTCAGAGCCGCTTCGGCAATCCGGTCCGTGCCGGAGGGATGCGTTTCGGCCGTCATGACGGCTTTGCCGCCAAAAGCTCGAACGCACTGAAAGATCCTCTCATCATCGGTTGCGACAAAGGTGTCTGCCACGTGCGGAGAAGACATCGTGCGTTCATAGACATGCTGAATCATGGGCTTGCCGGCGATGAGGGCTAAAGGCTTTCCTGGAAAGCGAGTCGATTCATATCTGGAAGGGATAAAAGCGATGATCTTCATCATGAACGATTGAGCTTTTTCGTCGACTCGTAATCTTTTGGTTTTTTGAAATGGATGGCTGAGGTCATGGGGGTCTCTCTCAAAACAGAAAACGAAGAGTGATCGGGAAAGACTAGGCAGATAAGGGGCAGCGAAGGCGGGCGGCGAGGTTTACCCGCCTCTGGCGGCGCCGAAGGCGACCAGGGTTTCGTCGGCACCTCCATGCAGGGTTTTCGATGGAAAGTTCCCCAGTAGCCATCCGCCCGCCTCACCCATGGCCTAAGGCAGGCCACTGGGCAGCGGCTTCTTCGTTTTTCTGTTTTGAGAGAGACCCCCATGACCTTTTCCTGTGACTATTTCAAAAAGCTAAAAGGTTACGCCGACTCAAGGTTCCGCGTAAGAGGCGCAGGCGCTGTCCGACTCCCATGCCGTGACCTTGCTCACTTTGACATTCTTATCGTTCAGATCCCGGGAAAGCCGCTGGTAAATGAAGCGGGCAATGTTTTCTGATGACGGGTTGATCTGCCTGAAGCACTCCGTCTCATTCAAGAACTTGTGATCCAGTTCTTCGACCACTTTCTTTGTGGCGGCCTTAACCTGTTTGAAGTCCATCAGGATTCCGTTCGGCGCCAGTTCCGGGCCTGAGACGACCACTTCGATTTTCCAGTTGTGGCCGTGCAGGTTCTCACACGGACCTTCAAATTCCCTGAGTTGATGGGCGGCCGCCAGCTGAGTGACGATCTTCAGCTCGTACATGGATCTCACACCCGCCGATCAGGAGGCAGACTCGGGGTAGGGTTTGCCGCATTCGCTGCACGTGCCGTCAATGATAATGCCTGTGCAGTTTCCGTCCGGACAGAGGACCCGGTTTTCAAGGTCCAGTCCTTCATCCGCATCGCTCGCTCCGCCTGCCTCTTCTTTGAACGATGCGCCGCAGACCATGCAATAGCGGCTCTCCCCAGGAACTTGAGCTCCACACTCCGGGCACATCCTGCCAGGGATCTCTTGATGACAATGAGGACACTCCATGTTCAACCGCCTCAGCTAGCTTTTCTTGGAAGTCTTGACCTGAAAGGGCATGATTTCCTGTTTGACCTTGGTGCTCTTGCACTTGGGGCACCGGAACTTCGTCTTCTCATATTCTGAAAGGGACAACATGAGATTGAACTTGCCGCCGCACTTTTCACACCTGAAATCGTAACTTGGCATCGCTGATCTCCTTTATGTAAAACAGGGTTCAGGGCTTAGATGATAATGTTTTTCTCCTTTTTGTCAACCGACATCCGAGGCCCTGCGTCAGGACCAGTCGATCAGCATGGAGATACCCTCCCAATCCCTGACCACATGATAGGGATGAGGTTTTTTGTTCCAGGGCTGTTCAAAGACGATCGGCGTAATGCCGTTCCGCTCGAGCAGAGGACAGGTCTCCAGGCGGTCTTCCACAAAGTACTTGAAACCCTTCTCGATCAGCACAGGAATCTTTTCCGTGTGGACACCGGTCACATCAAGCCGGATCAGGTTCCTGTCCACTTCCGGAAGCTGGTGTTCGACCCAGTCCAGAATAGGTTCTTTTTGAGGTCTTGCTGTGACAAAATGAAGAGGGGCGAGCAGAGAGAGCCTGGTCAGGACTTCCACGGCGCCCGAGATGGGCAGCAACCCACTTTCCAGGGGATGATCGAGCAGGGTCTGAATAATCGCGTCACTTGCTTGGGGATCCATATCGAGGACCGTCATAAAATCATACTCGGTGATATCCTCGTATTCGAACCGGTAACCATAGTCGTGGTGTGCTTTGGCGACAAAAAGGTGAAAGGTATCGGCCACGACTCCGTCTACGTCAAATGCGATTTCGTTCGGTGCAATCCTCATCATACTCCGGGAAAGTATCCCCTGAATATCAGGTCTTCAAAGTGGATCATGACGCCGGGCTCCAAAAGGGTGATTGGTGCGTATAACATTTTTTTGTGAAAGGGCGCCATAAGAAAAAACCAAAAGCAATCACGAAAACACGAAAGTTGGAAAGCACGAAAAAGAAGATGTTTTTCGTGACTTCGTCCTTTCGTGCTTTCATGATAAGTTTTTCTTCCTGCTTTGGAAAGAATTCTTGCTTGAGGTATTGAGAAGTCATCAGGTTCAAGGCTTCAGCATCACCACAGTGGCGAATCTTCCTGTGTTCCCTTCCCCCCTGTAAGAATAAAAGAGGTCGGTTCTGCAGCGGGTGCACAGGTCCGCCGATTCAATATTCGCCTCTTTAAGTCCCGACTCCAAGAGCTGAGAGCGGCTTATTGCCCAGAGGTCGAAGTAATTGTCCCGGATCATGAAAGGTCTGAAACTCTCCGGGAAGATCTCTTTATAGGTGACGAATTCGGCACAGCACGGGCCGAGCGAGGGCCCTATGGCCGCTCTCAATTGAGAGGGGTCGCAACCGAATTCCGTTCTCATGGAGGCGATGACGGCAGCAAGGAGGCGGTGAGCGTTTCCTCTCCAGCCGCAATGAACGTTGGAAACCACTTCCTTGACAGGATCGTAAAGGATCACGGCCTGGCAATCCGCCTGTTTCACGAGAAGAGCCACACCGGCCCGATCGGTGATCATCGCATCCGCCGTTAAAGGGGCTCTGCGGTCTTGAAAATCGCTCTCCCGCAAGATCACAATGTTTTTTCCATGAACCTGGTTCATGAATCGGAGAGACGTTGCGCCGGTGATTTCCCGGATCATCGAAAGATTGGTTTCCACGTTCTTCACGCTGTCCCCTGTACTGGAGCTCACATTGAGACTTCGGAAAGCGGAGTCGCTCACCCCTCCATGTCTCGTGAAAACAAAGTGAGCGAGTTCGGGATAAACCGAAAGGCCGGGAAACTTGAAAAAAGGCACTATAAGATGGACCGGTGTGTGACCTTCAGCGTTCAGCGGGGATAAGTGGAAAGACTTTTTCTGTAACATGGCCAAAGAAAATCAGGGCTTGGTGCGTGGAAGCGGAAAGGCAGGGTTGATGATAACAAGCCTTGGTCGTGCATCCTTTTTCGAATCCCCAGGAGCCTGCCTTAACCGGCCTGAGAAAGAGTAGAGAGCAGCACGACACAGACCGCATTACTTACCGCTGCTTCCTTCCGGACCTGACGGGGTTCGCAACCGTCTGTCACGTGAGGTCCACTCCATCGTCAGAACCGGCCAGGGTCAGTGCTGATGAGGGGTTCTCTGAAAGGACTTTCGACCCCGCATAAGCGGATCTCGGGTTGTAGGGCACCGCTAGCTCCCCATCTAGCACGACCAAGGACGTTAAGACGGTGATTAGATATCGACTCTGTCCTTGAGCTCTTTTCCGACCTTGAAGAACGGGAGTTTCTTGGAGGCGACATTGATGATTTCGCCTGTCTTGGGATTTCTCCCCTGGTACCCCTCGTAGTTCTTGATCTTGAAACTACCAAAGCCTCGGATCTCGACTCGTTCCCCCTGAATCAGCGCTTTTTCCATGTCACCGAAAACCGTGTTCACCACTTCTTCCGCTTTCTTAAGGGCTAGGTTTTCAGCCTTAGCAAGGGCCTCTATCAATTGTGATTTGTTCATGGGTCTTCTCTCCAATCTTAGAACGTTTCAAGATTCCCTTAGGCCTCTGAGCAAAAAGCATGCTCAGGCAAGAAGCGCAGATTGCACATGAAAATAATGAATTCAATCCCTTAAGTCAAGTCTTTAATATGATTTGTTTCGGGAAAAAGTGAAGCTCCCCGCGCGGAAGCGCGGGGCATTTGTGGCGAAGCCAAGCGGAACTGGGCCGAAGCCACCCGCCGTCGCAAAGCTATGGCGAGGTAAACCCGTCTTTGCCCTACGGGCTAAGCCGCGGTCGCCTGTCGCCATTTTATCGGGCGAAGCCTTTGGCGAAGGCGAGTGATGGCCGTGGCAATGGGTTCTTAGTGGTTATCCTGGCTCCTCTGATTTTAGAAATGGATCTGCGACGGAGGACGCAAGCAGCTTTGAACCAATCGGCAGTGAAAGCTCTGCAGGTAAAAGTCTTTGATATATTTCCGCTTTTGATGTAATAGTTGCCGCAATGACATTGTTTCTCAGGCGGAGCAGAGGCGGTGGCTAAAATCATCACCATCGACGGTCCCGCGGGTTCGGGAAAAAGTACGGTCAGCCGCCTTCTTGCCGGGAGGCTGAAGGTTCAGTATCTCGATACAGGAGCCATGTATCGTGCAGTGGCCTTCCAGGCAAAAAGGGAGGGCATTGATCTCAAGGACAGAGAAAAAATCAGCAGGCTTTGCAGGGACCTGGATCTTCACTTCAAGACTTTGGATGGAACAACACGGCTTTTTGTCGGAGCCGAGGACATCTCTGCAGGCATTCGAAGCCCGGAGATGGACATGCTCTCGTCGGCCATCTCAGCCATCAAGGAAGTCAGAGAGGCCATGACCTTGCTTCAGAGAAAAATGGCGGGAGAAGGAGGGGGGGTCGTGGCTGAAGGAAGAGACATGGGAACCGTGGTGTTTCCCGATGCCGATTACAAATTCTTCGTTAATGCCGATACGAAGGTAAGGGCCGGCCGAAGATACCGGGAGAGGCTGGAGCGAGGAGAATCGGTTTCCAGGGAAGAGGTTGAAAAGGAACTCAGGGAAAGGGATGATCAGGACATGACGCGTGCTCTGGCCCCCCTGGTTCCCGCCAAGGATGCGACAATCATTGACACGACGAACCTGACCGTGGAGGAGGTCGTTGAAAAAATGGTCAGGACCATGGAGAGAGGGGACAAAAAAACCCTAAAGGAATAAGTTGAATTTTCCTTTGGCGTCTGCTATTAAAATACTTTTCGGTGGGAACGAAGGAGATTATGATCAGGGGGTAACGGGTTGGATGGACAAACAAACAGACAAAACAGGTGGGAACATTACAGAAACCAGTAGTCAGTCGGGCATGGAGACCTCCCAGGGCGAGCCATTCAGGAAACCGGATCATGAGGGTGCGGCACAGACCCGAGGCAGCTCAGATGGCAAGAACTTCATGGAGCTTTATGAGGAGAGCCTGAAGAGTATCCAGGAAGGAGGACTTGTTCGCGGAACCATCGTTCATGTGGACAAGGAGTTTGTCCTGGTGGATATCGGCTACAAGTCGGAAGGGCAAATTCCCATCGGCGAATTCATAGACGCCGGCGGAAATGTGACGGCCCGAGTGGGGGACCCGGTAGATGTTCTCCTGGAAAGAAGGGAAGACGACGAAGGGATCATTATCCTTTCCAAGGAGAAGGCGGCCAAAATCAGAATCTGGGATGAGATCAAAGAAATCTATGAAAAGGGAGAAACGATCCGGGGCAAAATCATCGCTCGTGTCAAAGGCGGCATGTCCGTGGATATCGGCCTCCCGGCATTCCTACCTGGATCACAGATCAACCTCAAACCCATCAAAGACTTCGACTCCCATATCGGCACGGTCCAGGATTTCAAGATTCTCAAATACAACAAGCGGCGCTCCAACATTGTCCTTTCCCGAAGGGCCATCCTTGAGTCTGAGCGTGCAGCCATGCGAGACAAAACCCTTCAGCACCTCCAGGTCGGCGCCGTCATGGAAGGCACGGTCAAAAATATCACGGAATATGGTCTTTTCATCGACCTGGGAGGCATAGACGGGCTCCTCCACATTACGGATATGTCCTGGGGTCGGGTCGGGCACCCCTCGGAGCTCTACAGGGTGGGCGACAAGATTACCGTCAAGATCCTGAATTTTGATTCGGATTCCGGTCGGGTCTCTCTGGGTCTCAAGCAACTCAAGCCTGATCCATGGTCAAAGGCGAATGAAAGGTACACCCTAGGGACGAAGATGAAGGGTAGGGTGGTCAACCTTGCGGACTATGGCGCTTTCGTGGAGATCGAGGAGGGGATCGAAGGGCTTATCCATGTCTCTGAGATGTCCTGGACAAGAAAGGTCCGGCATCCGTCACAAATCCTGAAAGTCGGGGATGAGATCGAGGCCATGGTCATGAACATCGACACAGGCAATAAGCGCATCTCTCTTGGACTGAAACAGGTTGAACCCAACCCCTGGGATGTCATCGGGGAGCGCTATCCTGTCGGGACCACGATCGAAGGAAGAATCAAGAACATTACCGACTTTGGGATTTTTATCGGCATCGATGAGGGCATTGACGGCCTGGTCCATATCTCGGACATCTCCTGGACCAAGCGGATCAAGCACCCTTCGGAGCTTTACAAGAAGGGCCAGACGGTTCAGGCGGTGGTCCTGAACATCGAGAAAGAAAATGAGCGTTTCTCCCTGGGCATCAAACAGCTCACCTCGGATCCGTGGGATGAAGTCCCTAGCAAGTACAAGCCCGGAACCCGGGTGACAGGGACGGTGACGAACGTCACGGATTTCGGCGTCTTTGTGGAACTCCAGGAAGGCATCGAGGGCCTCATCCATGTTTCCGAGCTCTCCAAAGAAAAGAGCGGCAACCCGCTGAGCCGCTTCAACGTGGATGACGTGATCCAGGCAAAGGTCATCAATGTCTCCAGAGGCGAGAAAAAGATCGGGCTCTCGATCAAGCGGCTTGAGGAGAGCGAAGACAGGGAAATCTACAAGAGTTATCTCGACGGCCGAAACGGAGCCACTTCGAATCTCGGAGAGATCCTGAAGAGGGAGATGCTTGGGCTGGAAGCACAGGGATCGACCGGCGAAGACAAGTCCGCCAAAGAAGGGGATGAGGAAAAGCCGACTGAAGGAGAATAACCGCAGGGATGTGAAACCAGAAGCGGGGAGCTAGAAGGATCACTCAGACGTATGTCAGGGAAAGAGCATCCCATACTTGCGGTCATTGTCATCCTGGCAGCCATCGGTCTTTTTCTCGGCCTGGTCATGACGCTCCTTTTTTCCGTGGCCGGTCCTTTCGATGTTTTTTCATTCAAAGAGAAGATCGGCGTCCTTCTCATCGACGGCACCATCACTGAATCAGACACCCTTGTCGCCCAACTGGTTGAGTTCAAGAAAGACAGGAGGATCAAGGCGATCATCCTGAGGGTCAACTCGCCGGGCGGCGGCGTGGGACCATCCCAAGAGATCTACCAGGAAATCAGGAAAACCATAGAAACCAAGAAGGTGATTGCCTCCCTGGGGAGCGTTGCCGCATCAGGGGGATACTACGTGGCTTCCGCAGCGAACAGGATTGTCGCCAATCCAGGTACCCTGGCGGGAAGCATCGGCGTGATCATGGAATTCGTGCAGGTTGAGGAACTGCTCAAGAAAATCGGTGTGAGCGTGGAAGTTCTCAAGACCGGGGAGTTCAAGGACATTGGTTCCTTCCATCGAAAGCTGTCCGAACGGGACCGGGAAATGATCAGGACCCTGGTTTTTGATATTCAAAGGCAGTTCGTGGAAGCCGTCGCGCAGGGAAGAAATCTTCCGGTAGAAAAGGTTCGGGAAATCGCGGACGGCCGCATCCTTTCAGGCGCTCAGTGCAAGGAACTGGGGCTTGTGGATCAGCTGGGGAATTTTGAAGATGCTGTGGCTCTTGCCAGGGCCCTGTCAGGGATCAAGGGAGAAGTGACCCTGGTGTACCCCAGGAAACCAAGAGGAAAGTGGTGGGACCTTTTCCTGCAAGACTCCTCACGAGCTGTGTACAGGGGTATCCGGGATGCACTGATGCTGCGGCTGGAATATCGGTGGGAGGGAGTTCTCTGAAGATCAGAGGAAAAGACTCACATCACCCTTTCCCTCGCGGAGGACCTCCGGCACATCTCCGATCAGGGAGATCACACTGGAGGGTTCAGGATAGATGGGGCCTCCGTCGACGATCAGGCTTAAGTGCGGTGCAAAGGCTTCTTCTATAGCATAGGGCTCATCCCGGCCGGCACTGGTGCTGATAATGGGCCGGCCAAGGGTCTTCACGATCGCCAGGCAGATCGTGTTGTCCGGCACCCGGATCCCAATGGTCTTGCGCTTTGTGAGCATGATCTTGGGAACGAGCTGGCTGGCTTCCAGGACGAATGTGTAGGGTCCGGGAAGGCATCGTTTCATGGTCTTGTAAGCATAATTGGAGACCTGGGCGTAAAGGCTGATCTCCTTCAGGCTGTCACAGAGGATCGAAAAAGGCTGTTTGAGAGGCCTGTTTTTGAGCTTGTGAATCAGCTGGATTCCCTTCTTGTTCATCAGATCGCAGCCGATGCCGTAAAAGGTATCGGTCGGATACGCGATGAGGCCTCCTCGCTCAAGGACCTCACATACCCGGGTGATCAACCGCTTTTGCGGGTTTTCTGGATTGATGGATAGAATCATAATGCCGTCATAGTGCCCCAAAATCTGTTTGATGTCAATCGTGTTGTGCGAATCTTTTCCCTCCCTCCCCCTTGATGGGGGAGGGCAAGGGTGGGGGTGAGGCGAGGAATTCCAATTGACTCTAGGTATCGTGTTCGCATTTGTATTCGGCCTGGCCCTGGGGAGCTTCCTCAACGTTTGCATTTATCGCATTCCCCTCAAGAAATCGATTGCCCACCCTCCTTCCAACTGCCCGCAGTGTGGAGCCAAAATCCGATTCTACGACAACATCCCGGTCATCAGCTACATCCTGCTCCTGGGCAGGTGCAGGCAGTGTCGCACCCCGATTTCTCTCAGGTATCCTCTGGTGGAGATGATCATCGGGTTGCTGAGTGTCACTCTCTTCATTCAGTTCGGCTTGAGCCCCAAGACCATTTTCCTGTTTCTCTTCACCGCGGCGCTCATCGCGATAGCGTTCATTGATCTGCAACACAAGATTATCCCGGATGTGATCTCTTTGCCAGGAATTCTCATCGGGCTGGCGTTCTCGTTTTTCCCATCCGCGGGAATCTCTCCCCTGGATGCTCTGATCGGAGTCCTCGGAGGTGGAGGATTCCTCTTTCTGGTGGGGATGGTGTTCGAGAAGCTGACCGGCCGTGAAGGGATGGGGGGAGGAGATGTCAAGCTTCTTGCAATGATCGGCGCATGGATGGGGTGGAAGGCCTTGCCGTTCATCATCCTCATTTCCTCTCTCACCGGCGCGGTGATCGGCGGGGTTTCCCTGGTGATCGCGAGGCAGGGAGTGAGCTCCCGCATCCCTTTCGGGCCTTTCCTGGCTCTGGGGGCGTTGGGGTTCCTGTTTTTTGGTGATGAGATCACCCTGTGGTTTTATCGCTTGGGGAGGTAGAGAAAAAGAGAATTGAGATTCCCGGTCTACAGCCTGAGAACAGGGATTCTGGCGCAGCTCACTTTTTTGATCATTGCCGCCATGCTTTTGATCAATGTGGTCATGGTCAAGTTTGCAGAGAGGGACCTCACGCAGGAAAGACTTCATACCGGCCGCTTTCTCATCCGGGCCGTTGAGCAGAGCCTGGGGCCCTTCGTTGCAGGCAAGACCAGAAAGATCACAGAGGCTGACCTGGACTTTGATTTCAGAAAAGGGGCGAGCCGGATGCTGGAGGACTCAGGCTTCTCGGACATTCTCATCATTAATCAAGAGGGGAACAAGATCTTCACAACCGACTATTCCTCGGAGGCTGAACAGCACGGCCTTGTCTCTGCCAGAGAAGCGCTTTCCACGGGAATCTGGTCCCATCATTTCAGCGGTACCGCCTGGAGTGTCATCTGGCTGAGCAAGAGCGACGTGAGGATCTCGGCCCCTCTTTCCATGGAAGGCAGGCTCCTTGGGGCCATCACGGTCTCCGGCTCTCTCCTTCCTCTCTATGAGACCCTCCGAAGTTCCCAGATGGTCATCCTTTTCTACATCCTTATGGATACGGTGGTCCTCGTCTTGGTGGGCTACGTTCTTCTTTCTCGAATCGTCGTCAAACCCATCGACAAGCTTCTCAGGATGACCGGAGCTTACAAAGATGGCTTCATGGTCCCTACCTTCCCCGAGTCGTCCAAAAACGAGATCGGCGATCTCACCCGGTCGCTGAGCCACATGCTGAGACGTCTCGATGAGAACAAGCGGGAACTCCAGTCCCATATTTCCTCTCTGGAAAAGGCGAATCGTGAACTTCAGCAGGCGCAGGATGAAATCATCCGGTCGGAGAAACTCGCTTCTGTGGGCAGGCTCGCCGCAGGCATCGCTCACGAGATCGGCAATCCCATCGGCATCATCCTCGGCTACCTGGACCTGCTCAACTCCGAGGACATCACGGAGGTGGAAAAGAAGGACTTCCTGAACCGCATTGAATCCGAGATCACGCGGGTCAACCGGATCATTCGCCAGCTTCTCGATTTCTCCCGGCCCTCCAGCGGGGAACCTGCTAAAATCCGCGTTCATGACATGGTGAAGATGACCTTGAGCATGCTGGAGCCGCAACCCATGATGGAGAGCGTTCGGACGGCGCTGGAACTCAAAGCCCAGAACGACACGGTCCTTACAGACCCGAATCAGTTACAGCAGGTCTTCCTGAATATTCTCATGAACGCTGCGGATGCTCTTGCTGAAGGGAAGGAAGAAGGGGAGGAGAAACGGCTCACCATTAAAAGCGAGAGGATCGGGGGATCGATCGAACTGAGATTTTTAGACAATGGCCACGGCATACCGGAGAAGGAGCTTCTCCGTATCTTTGATCCCTTCTACACCACGAAGGAGCCGGGAAAGGGGACCGGCCTGGGATTGTCGGTTTGCTACAGGATTGTGGAAGGGCTGGGCGGAGCGATCCGGGCAGAAAGCAAAACCGGTGAGGGGACGACCATCATTGTGTCCCTTCCCCTTTATGAGGGTAAAGAGAAAAGAGGCGAGGGATAGGCACCATGTCCGGCAATCGCGTTCTCGTCATAGACGATGAAAAGAACATGCGTCACATGCTCCAGATCATGCTCAACAAAGCCGGCTACGTCGCTGAAACGGCTTCAGAGGGAGTGGACGGCCTGGAGAAGATGAGCAAGACGGAGTTTGATTTTGTCCTCTGCGATCTCCGGATGCCGAAGATGGACGGCATGACCTTTTTAAAAACTGCTCATGAAAAATATCCGGAAAAAACTTTCATCATGATGTCCGCTTTCGGGAATATGGATGATGCCCTTGAGGCAATGAAAATCGGAGCCTATGACTACGTCTCAAAGCCTTTCAAGACCGATGAGGTTCTTCTGACCCTGAAGAAGGCTGAGGAACGCGAGCGTCTCAAGGCGGAGAATCTGCAGCTTCAGAGCAAGATCAACCGGATCGAACAGCGGTACTCTTTCGGGAACATTGTGGCCCGAAGTGAAGCCATGCGTCATGTCTTTGATCTTGTCTGGAAGGTGGCTGACCACAAGACAACGGTCCTGATTACAGGGGAGAGCGGCACGGGAAAAGATCTGATTGCGAGAGCCATTCACCACAACGGAACAAGAGCGTCCGCTCCCATGGTTTCCATCAACTGCGGCGGCATTCCAGAGAATCTTCTTGAAAGCGAGCTCTTCGGCTACAAGCGAGGCGCCTTTACCGATGCGGTAAAGGACAAGCCGGGCCGGTTCGAAGAGGCAAACAGCGGCACCATGTTTCTCGATGAAATCGGGGAACTGCCCCTTCCTTTGCAGGTGAAACTCCTTCGAGTGCTCCAGGAGGAGGAGATCACCCCGCTCGGAGGGGTGGGTTCCAAGAAGATCGATGTGAGGGTGATCGCCGCCACTTCCAAAGATCTCCGCAAGGAAATTGAAGCGGGGCGGTTCCGGGAAGATCTTTTCTACCGCATCAACGTGATGACGATTCATCTACCTCCTCTCAGGGAGAGAAGGGGGGATATCCCGCTCCTGGTCGGCTACTTCATCGATATGTTCAACAAGAAGCTTCAGAAAGACCTGGAGGGATTGTCCTCGGAGGCCATGCCGATTCTCATGGGATACTCTTGGCCCGGTAACATCCGCGAGCTTGAGAATGTGATCGAAAGGGCTGTGCTGCTCGCAAAAGGCCGGTGGGTCAGCCCTGAGGATCTCCCAACCCACATCACCTCGGATTATGCCTTCACGCCGGCCCTTCTTCCGGAAGACAGTCTGTCCATTCGGAAAGCTTCCAACCGGCTGGAAAGGGATCTCATCCAGAAAGCCCTTGAGCTCACGGGAGGCAACCGGACCCAGGCGGCCAAGATCCTGGAGATCAGCCGGCCAAAGCTCCTCGCCAAGATCAAGGAGTTTGATCTCGATAAAAAGTGAGTGTCGCTAGGTCCTCCGGATTGAATTCCCTTAGGGTTGCATTCCCCGCCGCTTGCGGCGAATTCGTCATACCGGCGAAAGCCGGTATCCAGAAAACCCGACTGGATTCCGTGTCAAGCACGGAATGACATTTCATTTCACCTCAACCCCCGCATGGCTATCATCCGTCACCGCATAGACTCTCATGTCACTTCAGCCCCGCCTTTCGCAACAGCTCCATACGCCGATCTACAACGGACTGGTCCTTGTAAGTGAGGGTCTTTGCAAAGGAATCCAGCGAGAACTTGGGGTGCAATCTCAATACTTCCCTGGCCTCGGCACGCGCCTGCTCGTCTCTGCCTAGTTCGACGTACTGGCCCGCAAGGCTCAGATGGGCGAAGAGGTCAGTGGGATTCAGCTTGAGCGCCTTTTCATATGCCTTGAGCGCCTCGTCATGGCGTCCGACCGCACTGTACGCGCCGCCGAGTAATCGGAACAGTGTACCGGGAGGATACGGATCCAGGCGGATAGCCTCTTCGTAGAACGGGATAGCCTCATTGAATCTGCATGAGAAAGCGAGAGCCGTACCCATGCTGGATTGAGATCGAGCTGCACCGGGGCCGAGGGCCAGCGCGCGTTCGGCTGAGGCGATAGCCTTGTCATATTGCCTTTGCATCACATAAAGATTCGTCAAGGCGCTGTGGATGTAAGGATCGCTGTCATCAAGTTCCAGGGCCTTGTGAGCCGCATCGTCCGCCAGCTTCAGGGGTTCCTCGGGGGATTCGCTGAATCTGAACCACGCATCCAGCATGTGGGCATTGGCCAGTACCGCATGGGGAAATGCGTACTTGGGATCCAGGGAAATGGCCTCCTTGGCGAACTCCTTCGCTTTCAAGCTGCCCTGCCTGTTCATCAGGAAGAACTGTTCGTTTGCTTCTATCGTCTTGAGATAAGCTTCGAGGTTCTTCGTCCCCTTTCCACTCAGGCGGGCCTGCTCGCCCGATGTAAGGGTTACCTGCATGGCTCTCACGATGGCCAGGGTGATCTCATCCTGCACCGCGAATATCTCTCCCATAGACCTCTCGTAGCGCTCTGACCAGAGATGGTTTCCAGTGGGCGCTTCAATGAGCTGAGCGGTGATGCGCAGTTGATCCCCACTCCTTCGGACGCTTCCTTCCAGCACATGCTTAACGCCCAGCTCACGGCTCACTTGTTGAACGTTCACCGATCTTCCTTTATAGACAAAGGAGGAGTTCCGGGCGATGACGAATAACTTGGGGGTCTTTGACAGGGCGGTGATGATTTCCTCGGTGAGTCCGTCACTGAAGAATTCCTGCTGAGGGTCATCGCTCATATTGACGAAGGGGAGAATGACGATCGAAGGTTTATCGGGTAGAGGGAAAACTCTTCTCTCCTTGGAAGCCTGTTCCTTAAGCTCCTGGGATGGCCGAAGCGCAAACTGCCGCAGGGCCAAACCACCAGCCAGAAGGATCAGAATCACCGCTATTGCCAGAGTGAGACGAAGTTGTCTGAAGGGAACCTTCTTCTTACCAGCACCAACCACCGTAATCCTTGGTTCCAGCACAACTCTGTACGCCCCCACCGGCTTCGCTATGTTCTTGACGGTCTGCTCTCCGAGATACTCATATCCCAAAGGCAATTTGCTCTCAATGTGATCAAAGGCTGTCTTGGAGATGCAGATTCCACCAGGATCGGCAATGGCCTCTAGCCTGGCAGCAATGTTTACCCCGTCGCCATAGATACGGCCTTCCTCCTCAATCACATCCCCGAGATTCACTCCTATGCGAAACTCCATACGACGGTTCTCAGGAAGCTCTGCATTCCGTGCCTTGAACTCGTTTTGAGCTGCTACCGCGCATTGTACCGCATCTACTACACTCGCGAACTCGGCCAGTATATTGTCCCCCGGCGAGTCTATGATTCGTCCCCGGTGCTGCTGGGTCAGTTCGCCCATGATTTTCCTATAAGCGGTAAGGGTCTTGACGGTCTCGGCCTCATTCTCACCCATGAGGCGACCGTACCCTTTCACATCCGCACTCAGAATAGCCGTGAGCTTGCGCTTGAAGGACTCTGGTGACATAAGATCACTCCCCACAATAAAAAAGCCTCCGAAGGGAACCGAAGTCCCTTAGAGGCTTCACTTTCAAACCCTTCGGGTGGCGCGCTTTCATAGCCATCTCCAGAAGGTTAGGGTTATGCTGAAAGTTTACCGGAAGACTGAATTGTATGAGAATAGAAAAAAGGATAGACCTTTTTGGGACAGATGTCCAGATCCTTTATTTGTCTGATCTGACAATGGATTGAAGATTTGAGCGAGCCGCCGTCCACCAGGTTTTTTGCCTTGTTATTCGGTGTTTCTCCGGTTATATCTGAGCTGTTGATGCGGAGGTCTGATTGTGAATAACGCCCGTCGTAATAACCTGATTCAGGAAAGAAGGAATTTCGAACAAGTTTATAAGAGGTTGGTCGATACATGGATACTTTATGACAACTCAGGGGAAAGGCCATTCCTCTTAGACGCAGGAGGAACCCAATGAAAAGGGTTAGGAGGCAAGTCCTCGATCAAGACATGGCGAAGGTCGGCATTGCATTGCGACGGGCCTCAAAGCAGGCCAGGAAAATAGCGCTGCAGACGAATACCCCTCTTGTCATTTATGACGAAGGACGGGTAATCAAAAAAGAAGTTCGTAGGGGAGAAGGCACTTAGCTGATGCAGCAGGCGTCCGTAGAGCCGAATTAGACTTTTGGGCCCGGCCTGTATCACCTGTTTAGAAAAAGGGACCCTCACAACCATTCAACGCCCCATATCTCTCGCAGAATTTCTAATCCCTCCTGCTGATTTCCTTCGGCGCAAATCTGCTTTGATTCTGCATCAGGACACTGGTATAGTTCAAGAAAAGGAGATGCTTCTATGATGACCAATCTCTGCACGTTACCAGGACTCCAAAGGCCTTCGAGTTCTGCGTGTCATTTGCGGGGCGGGCACAGGAAATCCATGAAAGATGCGCCCCGAAACATTTTTTTCCTGGTATTCATCGTTGTTCTGTACGGCTTTGTCGCCACTTCCTGCTCGGCCGAGGTCATTGCAGGACCCAAGGAGCGGAAGGCGCCGGATTATCTGACAGTCGATGAGGCTCAATCGGCCCGGGTTTACCGCAAAGTTTTGCCTTCTGTCGTCACCATCTTGACTTCTCAGAAGGTCTTTCAGGAGGGAAGGGAGGTGCAGCAGAAGGCCCTTGGAAGCGGGGTGTTGATTTCGCCCCAGTGCCATGTCCTCACGGCCGCCCACGTGGTCAGCGGCGCAGAGGAAATCATAGTGAAGACTCAGGACGGGAACTTGCACTCTGCCGAATTTCTCTTTAGCGAGGCCGGCGCGGACATTGCTCTCATCAGGTTCATCGAGCCGGTGCCTGGGCTTCAGCATGCAGAGCTTGGAGATTCAGATGGGCTGGTCGTCGGGCAGGCGGCCTATGCCATAGGGAGCCCGTACGGGCTTGAGAACTCTTTTTCCGTGGGGCACATCAGCGGATTTCGCGACTTTGGTCGCTTCTACGACGGCACCATTCCAGCAAGGTTCATCCAGACCGATGCAGCCATCAATGTGGGTAACAGCGGGGGACCTTTGCTGAATTCGAAGGGGCAAGTGGTCGGCATTGCCTCGCGGATCCTTTCGGTGAGCGGCGGTTTCCAGGGCATTGGTTTCGTGGTGCCCATCAACACGGCCAAGGCGCTCCTTTCCTTCAAAGACCGTTTCTGGCTCGGCATTGAAGGAATTTATTTAAACGAAGAAGGGGTTGCCAGGTTGCTGAATCGCGATCTCAAAGGAGGGCTGCTCATCGAGCGGGTGGCCAAAGGCAGCCCTGCGGACAAGGCAGGTTTGCAGGGCGGCTCTGTGCAGGCGCGGATGCTGGGCCGGGATTTCCTTTTGGGCGGGGATTTGGTGATCTCCTTCGGGGAAGAGGAAGCCTGCAACAGCGATTGCCTCGTGGAAGCCAATAAGCGGTTCGCTGATTCG
>Ga0209253_10001068_pt1 | contig 24030 bp, 22 predicted proteins | sample FrelakmetBRP12BR_FD_187145 | JGI IMG/M metagenome (GOLD analysis project Ga0209253, IMG submission 187145) | Freshwater lake sediment microbial communities from the University of Notre Dame, USA, for methane emissions studies - BRP12 BR (SPAdes)... | ecosystem: Environmental > Aquatic >...
CCACTTGGTCAGGCCACTTGGTCAGGCCACTTGGTCAGGCCACTTGGTCAGGCCATTTGGTCAGGCCACTTGGTCAGACTACCTGGTCACGTACGGGCCTAAATCAATGACGAGATTCTTCTGGTCGCTCGCTCCAGCTCCTCACCGATCTTGACGGGGTCGAGTGTCTTCTCAGGCTCATTCTCGAATACTGCATACGGCACGTTGAATCCCTTTACCTCGATGAAATCCGGATTCTTCGCCGCCAGTTTCTCCCAGTCGTTCGTCTTGTAGTAAAACTCCATCTTGTCGTCCGGCAAGGAGTGATAGAGAATCGAGTCTTCCATCCCCTTCCGGGCGCGACGCCGGTTCTTCCGGACGGATTCCTCGTACGAAACCCTGATGTAGACCAGCGCTGCACGCCTGAGAATGTCCTCGTGAAGATGCCGGAGCGCTTCGTGAATTCCCTCCTCACCTCCCCGCGCAAATTCAATCAGCACGGTCCTGCTGCTGTGGTATGCCGGGTCCCTCGCAATCTTCTTGCGGTACTCCAAACTGATCCGCTCGATGTAGAGGTTCCAGATGAAGGGATCCTTGAAGTAGTACCTCGCGTCTGTCCACACCCTCGGTTTGCCATGACGACTCAGAATGTCGTCGGTTTCAAATGTTTCCCAGACGTACACAAAGTCGTCGAGCTCCTCAAAATCTCCGATCCGAAATCGACGCAGCCGCTCCTGGGGGTCGCACTTCTTCAAGTAATCGATCAGCTCGGATTTCCCGGCCGCTGGCCTTCCGGTGATGATGAGTATGGGAAAGTGGTTCAAGCTCTTGGAGTCCATGTTCTTGGTCGAGGTTTTGGGGTACGCTGCGTCATGGTGTTTCGTCGATCCCGTACAAGACCTTTGGGGTAATCCGGCCGGCCTTCCTGACAGCCTGCTCCACAACTCCAAAGAGGGTCTGGTTCGAGTAACTCACTTTCGTCAACTCAACGCCCAGGTACCGCTTCGCCTCCCCGATGAAATAGTCGCTTGCCGCACAGGCATACATCCGCTTGTCATCGACCGGCTTGCCCATGATACGGACGCTCTTCAGCGCGACTGTACTGTCGGCGTTTCTTTTGTACACCGCCGTCATTCCCGCAATTTGTATGGCAGGCCGCTTCTCGAGACTGTATTTCACGATACCTTGGAGCTGCAGGCCACTCAGCTGAAAGGTTGCAACAATGTTGCGGAACGGGAGGATCTCGAAGAGATCTTTCTTCGTGATGGGCCCCGCGGCCATATCTTTCCGAATCCCGTAGTTGTTCATGAAGCCGACGTCGGCGTATGCCGCCTCGCGCTGCGCGTCGGCGATGAAGGTGCCGATACTGCTCTGGCCGCTGTTCTCGCGAACCCAGTCCGCGCTCAAGGTGGCGAGAACCTCGCTGTACTCGCGGTCGATCTCCTGTTGCAGTGAGTCGGCAAAAGTCGTGATCCACACTTTCGGTCTGCCGCCGCGCGCCCACAGTTGAATCAGTTTGCCCTCGTGCTTCACCACCCGGTCGCCCTCCACGGCTACGTCAAGCTGGCCCAGGTTTTCACAGTTTGAACCGGCCTGGACGATGATCACATCGTTCACCACCTTCGGCTTTTTCAGGCGTGTGTGCGAATGGGCGCCGACGATGATGTCGAGCCCCCGCAGACCGGCCGCAAGGGCAGAATCCTCCTCGAATCCCTGGTGTGTCAGAGCTATCAGAAGATCGGTCTGCGGATCGAGCTCGTCAATGTACTTCTGCAGGGTCTCCGTGGGGGACAACACCCGGATCCCGACCAGGTTATTCTGGTTGACGAGGCCATAGAGCCCTTGGGAGATGATGCCGATAACGCCGATCTTGATCCCACCCCTTTCGATGATGACATATGGCCTGTTCCCGACCGGGTACTCTCCTTTCGCTGTCACGAGGTTTGCCGAAATCATCGGAAACCGTGCGATGCGGCCAAGCGCCGTGAGGTTTGACTGGGAAAGGTCGAGATCATGATTCCCGGGAGCCCAGGCGTCATAGCCAATAGCGTTCATCATATCAAAGAGGGCTCCACCGAGAGCTCCGCGGTATTCCCTTTCGGTTATGGGGTTTCCGGTCATAACGTCGCCGCCGTCGAGAATGAGCATGGCCGGACGGGCTTTTCTGATGCTGTCAACAGTGAAAAACAATTCACCGAATCCTCCGACGATCGGTTTGGGCGTCTCTTTCACCCAAAACGCCTCGTGAGGCATGAAACTGGCATGCATGTCGTTTGTGTGGAGGATTGTCAACGTCTTCGGCTGGGCAACACCAACTGACACGAGAAACAGAAGAAAGGGGAGCATTCTGGTGCGGAAAGACGGCATGGTCACTATTCCTTCGGGTGGAAGATATTGATCTGAAAATATACGAAGAAATCCGCCGGGAGAAAACTCCAGGCTTGACTTGTTTTCATTGGTTCACTACTTTTGCGCTGTTGAGCCACCCTCTGGAGGCACGGCATGCAGAAGAGAACGAAACCCGCATCAATGAGTCCGGTGAAAATCACGTGGCTGGGCCATTCAGCATTCCGGTTTGATACGCCAACCGGGAAGGTTGTTCTCCTCGATCCATGGCTTGAGAATCCGATGGCACCGCAATCGGCACAAGAGATCTCGCGGGTTGACCTCATCCTTGTGTCGCACGGGCACGCTGATCATGTGGGGAACACCGTCGAGATCGCAAAGAGAACCGGAGCAAGGGTCATTGCCATCCACGAACTGGCCCTGTTCTTTCAGAACGCCGGGGTGGTGCACGCCGGGGGGATGAACAAGTCCGGCACGACATCGGCAGACGGCATCACGGTCACGATGGTCGAGGCAAGCCACAGCAGTGGCATAGAATCCGGCCATGACATCTTCCCGGGGGCCGACCCGGCAGGGTTCGTGATCACCTTCGAGAACGGCGTAACGGTCTACCACGCCGGTGATACCGGAGTCTTCTCTGACATGAAGCTGATCGCCGAGCTCTACAAACCCGATGTCGCGATCCTCCCCATCGGCGGTCTCTACACGATGGGCCCCAGGGAAGCCGCGAAAGCCTGCGCGCTTCTCAAACCCCTCACCATCATCGGAATGCATTACGGTACATTCCCCCCGCTCGCGGGGACGCCGGAAGAGCTGAAGAAGTTCCTCCCTCCGAACCAGCGGAAGAAAGTGAAGATACTCCAACCTGGAATCCCGGCCAATCTGCCGTAACACAAGAATGGGCAGCCACCCACCATGACTACCCCGCGGTCGGGGAAGGAACACTCACACCGGCAATTCACGACACGCCGATTCAGCGCGAAGGACTCCCGGCCCCGCCCCCCTTCAGTTGTGTGAGAACATCCGCCCAACTTCTCTTCCCGCAGCTGGGACACCGGAGAAACTTCTTGCTCGGATAGTGCGGACTGAAGAAGTCAGTCCATGCCCCGATGGTGAACTCGTGACCGCATTTCGCACAACGGTAGCCGAATGTACGAGCGTGCCATCGGACCAGGATCGCGAGCATGCCGACCATGATCGGCACCGATATGACAAGGACGCCGGGCCACCCGATCAGCGTGGACGCAACCGCTCCCAGAAGTCCGACAGACACCACGAGCGCCACGAAGACCATGGTCTTCTGGTAGTCCTCGCGCGATGGTTCCCTGAATCCGGTCACGTGCTGCCTCTCTGAAGTGGAGCACTTCTTTCAGCGGGATTCTCCCCTCCCTGTTGCGCGCCACGCTGGAGGCGGCCGGACTTGCTCGCCGCCTGGGTTAACAGATATTCGATCTGACCGTTCGCGCTGCGGAGCTCGTCGGCGGCCCACTTCTCAAGAGCCTCATAGAGATCCGTATCGAGCCGGAGCAGGAATCGTTTCTTCTCACTCATGAATAGAGTGTTCCGGTGTTGATGACCGGCTGCGTTTCACGGTCGGATACCAGAGCAACAAGAAGATTGTTGACCATCGCAGCCTTCCTCTCTTCGTCGAGTCTAACGATATTTTGCTCGCCCAGCATCTTCAGTGCGCTCTCCACCATGCCCACAGCACCTTCCACGATCTTCTGCCGGGCCGCGACGATTGCCTCCGCCTGCTGCCGGCGCAGCATGGCCTGTGCAATCTCCTGCGCGTATGCCAGGTGGCTGATGCGGGCCTCAGATACTTCGACTCCCGCGATGTCGAGCCGGGCCTCCAGTTCGAGCCGGAGCTTCTCCGAAACTTCCTTCGGACTTCCGCGGAGCGATGCCTTTGCATCATCGTGTGCGTCATACGGATATTGTGCCGCCAGCGTCCGGATGGCCGTCTCGCTCTGGATGCCCACGAAGCCGACGTAGTTCTCGACGTCAAAGAGCGCCCGGGCGGAATCCACAACCCTCCAGACGACCACGGCGGCAATCTCGATCGGATTGCCCTGCAGGTCGTTCACCTTGATCTTCTCGCTGTTGAAGTTGTGGATCCGGAGCGAAACATGCCTCTTCACCGCAAACGGATTTGACCACCAGAACCCGGAATCGCGCACCGTCCCCACATAGCGCCCCAAGAACACGAGTATACGCGCCTCATTGGGCTGCACGACGAAAAAACCGGGGATAGCCATGGCAGCCAGGAGTAGCGCCAATCCGGAAAAAAACCCGACGAGGCCTTCCCGTGCATTGACAGCATCACGGAGAAGCAACCCTGCCAAGACAAAGAGACCGATGTCCACGAGGAGCATCAGAAAACCATTCACCCGCCAGCTCTTGAATTCTCGAAGAGCGTCCATTGGTACCTCCCTATTCTTGATATGATAATGATATCATAAGAATATCACAATGTCAAGAGAAATAGGTAGGGGTCAGAAAAGAGCCGTTTTCTTGGGGGAATTCAGCGGTTCGACTCAGGTTCGACCGTGGTTTGCAGGAGAGTAAAATCTTTGAGGAAAAAAAGGATCTTAAGCGGCCGGCTACTTCTTCTGCCTGATCAAGGCTTCAACGGCATCGATCTCCTGAGGAATGTCTTTCGACAGCACCGTCGCACCGTGCTCCTCAACCAGGACATCATCCTCGATCCGCACACCAAATCCCCGATAGGCGGCAGCGAGGGCGGTATCGGCAACGGGGATATATGCCCCCGGTTCAACGGTGATGACCATCCCCGCCCTCAGCGTATCCATCGATCCAGGGTCATGGACGTCCAGACCCACATGATGAGAAACCCCGTGGTTGAGATACTTGCCGAAACCCGCCGCTGCGAGGGCAGCGCGGGCTGTCTTGTCAAGTTCAGCCCAGGGGAGTCCGGGCCGAATAGCCGCAACGACAGCTTCTTGTGCTTTCAGGACGGCGGCATACACCTCACGCTGTTCCTTTGAAAACCGTCCCGACACCGGGATTGTTCGCGTAATGTCGGCGGCATACCCTTCGTATTCGGCTCCGACATCCAGCACTACAACCTCGCCATCCCTCAACTGCCGCCTGTTCTCGTCATAGTGGGGAATGAGGGAGTTCCTCCCCGACCCTACGATTGAGGGAAAGCTCTGATAGGCGGCCCCCTGTCGTATCATCTCCGATTCGACAACGGCCTGCAACTCGTACTCATACGCCCCTACGCGGCAGATCTCCATCGCCCGGCGCAGGCCGTCGCCGGTCATCCGGATTGCCTCGCGGATGAGCGCAATTTCGGTGGGCGACTTTATCTCCCGGAGCCGGGTCACGATCGGGCCGGCGTTCTTTACTTTCAGATCAGGATGCCGTTGTTCAATTTCTTTTTTTGCATCGCGGTCGAGGAACAACCGCCTGTCGTTAAGCCAATCGTTGACGAACCGGATGTCGGGCGCCGACAGATAAAGCGTCCGGAGACCGGGCAGTGACGCCCCGAACACGCCTTGAAAGCGCGACACGTCCAGGACAATCCCGTCTGCAAAGAACTCAGCGTCCCGGCTGCCGGCCGCGGACTGCGGGACGAACAGAAGCCGGGAGGCTTTCTTCCCCTCAATGGTCACTCCGCGGGGGACGATCAACAACGTGACGTTCGGCTCCTCAATCCCCGTCAGGTAGAGCAGATTGCTCTCCTGGCGATAACGGTAGTTCACATCACCCGATCGCTGTCGCGGCTCGGCCGCGCGGAGCACCATCGCGGAGCTCGTATCCAGGAGCCCCGCCAGCCGCTCGCGACGTTGTCGGTATTCCGTCTCCGGGATGCTTGCCACCACTTCCACGGCAAGGAAGAGGACAAGCCCCGCAAGTATTGATTTCCGCACCGTCTTCACGGAACCCTTATTGTGTCAGCAGGGAATGCTTCATCGTCCCGACCTGCGAAATCGGGATCGTCATGTTCTGGGCCCCTGTTATGGCTGCGGTCATCTCGTTGTTGAATTTCCCGTCATCCGCCACCATCACGCCGCTCTTCTCATCGAAGAAAAACGTCCCGCCTAATGTGCCGGTCCCTTCGGTGAAGACATCCATCCCCTGCATCGATCCCTTGCCGTTGATCGCCACCTTCCCGGCATACGTAATCTTGAGGCATTCCCGTCCGCCCACTTTCTGCTTTCCGGCGAGCGTATACTCAACCGTCGACGTCGAAACGTTCTTCCCTCCCATCGCATCGGATGTGTCCGAGCGCGTGCCGCTCCATTTCTCTCCGATGCTGACCGGCTTCACGGACAGGGTGTGCATCCGGAACAATTCGCGCTGCGAGACGCCGCGCATCATCCCTGCGGTCTTCACCGTATCGACTGTTTCCCTCCGTACCACCTCACCACTCTCTTTCATGGTAACACGGGTTCGCTTCCCGATCAGCTCGGGCGGGGCGAGGGTTGTGTCGCCGCGCGGCGACTTCATCGAAATCCGCATGCTTTCCGCCGACATGAGCAGGATCATACCCCCGTCCCCTTTCACGTCTTCCACTTCCGCTCGCGACACGGAATAGACATTGCTGGCAATCTTCATCTCTTGTCCCATCATTTCCTGGGTCGAATTCACCAGCATCGTGTCTGCATACCGGTACACCTTCCCCTTTTCGTACCGGTATTTGAGCGTGTACGTCTCCTGTGCCGCCGCAATGTGCAGAGAGATCAAGGCCAGGAAAAGCAGACCCCAGAGAGAGATCCGTCGTGATGTCATGCGTGACTCCTATTCCTAGAAAAGTGAGATGGGTTTTGGAATATACCGATACCGTGAAGAATCATTTGCAATATGCACCGCCGTCAAAAACGCCAGCTGCGATGCTCGCGCGATTTTCCGGGTATTGATGAGCTCCGGGTTGTCGCGCACGGTGTGAAGCTCCGGCTCAAGTCCCGAATGGAAAAACAGACTCGGAATCTTCCGTTTCATGAAGCTCATGTGATCGCTCCCGCCTGAATTGAGCGCGGTATCGACCAGCGTCAGCCCGATGAGAGGATCTTCCTTCCTCGCAATGGCGCCGAGATCAGGGCTCGATTCCGTTCCGATAAGGAAGAGGGTATCCTCAGCGTTCCGGCCTACCATGTCCAGATTCAGCATGGCAACGGTTTTCTCGAGCGGGAACAACGGATTTCGCGCGTAGTACTCCGACCCGAACAGTCCCTTCTCCTCGCCGGTAAACGCGATGAGCAGGACGCTCCTTCTGGGACGTTCGGCAAGCGCGCCGAACCCGGCTGCTACCCCCAGCAGTGCGCAGGTACCGGAGGCATTATCGTCCGCCCCGTTGAAAATATAGTCTTCACCAGGCGCATGCTCCTTCTTGTACCCGACGTGGTCGTAGTGCGCTCCGACCACCACCAATTCGTGTTTCAGGAGAGAGTCGGAACCCTCCACGTACCCGACAACGTTCCGCGTTGGCATATCCTTGATCTGGGTGCTTGTCTGGATCCACACCTCGCAGCCTGCAACGGCAAACGAGCGTGGAGAGACCGTGCCGTCGATGGTTGCCTGCAGAACCCGAACGGAATCGACGCTGCCGAAGAGCTGTTCCATGACGGCCTCACCCACATGGACCACCGGAACCTTGGTGCTCTCTTCAGCACCGAGCGTTATCGGCAGAGCATCCCGGGGAATGGTCCTCGACAACGAAGGCCAGGGAAAGCCCCGCGGAACGAGCGACTCGTGGTTCAGGGGATCCGTGGCCACCAAAACGCCCACGGCGCCGTGTTCGACCGCGATGCGAACCTTGGTGCCAACGTTGGAGTAGTCTGTTGCCTGCTTTCCCTTGAACACCGAGCTTGTGTCCTCTTCACCCGGTTCATGACGGAGAACAAAAACAATCTTTCCCTTGACATCGAGCGAAGCGTAGTCATCGTACTTGTACTCTGGCGCGGTGATGCCATAGCCTGCGAAAACGACCGGTGCGCGAACCTCGCGGCTGGCGGTCATGTCGAAGGGGGTGAAATCCGCCTTGATCTCGTATACCTTCTCCAGGCCATTCTTCCGGATGCGGAGCCCGTTCTGCTCGCCGAGACTCACCACATTCAGGTTGACCTGCTGGAAGAAACTCCCGCGGACAGGACGGATGCCGGCAAGCGAAAACTGCCGTGCAATGTACGCTGCGGCAGTGTCGAGTTCCGGACTCGGCGTGTTCCGACCTTTCAGGGAATCCGAGGCAAGATAGAAGAGGTGACGGTGCATCTCTTCCGCCGTGATGGCCTGCAGAGCCGATGAAGGGCTGCGGTCAACCCCGCGTCCGCAGCCGACGAGCAAAAGCGGAATAACGATCAAGAGTACTGAACGATTCATGGAGTTCGGCGTCCGGAAAATTCTAAAGTATGAATATACCTACGATTGGGGCAAAATGCCACATGACGCCGCCTTTTTTGGCGAGGTCTTCAGAATCCCTTCGGAACATCAGAGGCGGGTACGATCTGGCGTAAAAAGGGATATTTTGATAGCGGGAAAAAGATGAAGGGGGTCAGGAGCTACGGCCAGAGCCGCCGGCACCGGCTCTGGATCACATCACGTCCGCCGAGGCGGATAATCGTACTCAGGAAGTCAACCCTGATGACCTCGCCGTTGGGTCTTTCAAGGCTCAATTCTGACGAGCCACCGAAGCCCTTCTCCCGAATCTCCAGAAACTTCTTTCGCGCTGCTTCCCTCATGAAAGCAGGCCTGAGCTCCCAGATTCTCATTCCGAGAAGTCCCTCCTTTGAACGGGCGGACTGATTGAGGAACTCCTCATTGCAGTCCAGGATATAGCCGGTCTCCGGATCGATCAACGCGAGTCCGTCACTGGAATTCTGCCAGAGCCTTCGATATCGCTCCTCGCTGTCACGCAGCGCCTCTTCAGCCGCTTTTTGTTCGGTGATGTCCGTCATGATTCCCGTCAACCCGACGACCTCCAGCGCTTCGTACCGCAGCCGGCTCGACGTCCGGACCCGGCGGATGTCACCCTCCCTGGTGAGAATACGGAATTCGTACTGCCCCATTTGGCCGCGGCTGGTTTTCGCCCAATCCTCGAGAAGGCCATCCCGGTCATGGGGATGAACAAATCGGCTGAAGTGTTCTCTCATGACTTCCTCGCTGCGGTATCCGGCAACCCGCTCAATGCTCGGGCTGATGTAGGTGAAGTAGCCGTTTGTGTCCAGCGCAAACACGACGTCGTTCAGATTCTCGATGAGCAAACGATACTTCTCCTCTGACACGAGGAGCGCTTCCTCTGCCCGCTGCCGGACGAGGAGATTGGCGAAGACCTGCCCGAGCAGGAACAGCAACCGGGTGTTTTCGCCCGCCCACACCTTCTCCCGGCGCTCGGTATCGAGGCCGATGTAGCCAGCCAGGGCCCCGTCGAGAATCAGCGGGACAATCAGCATCGACTTCACGCCGAGACGATGCCAGATTCTGCGCTCCGTTCCAGCCTGCGGCGGAAGATCGGAAACGCGCAGGAGACACAAGGAGCCCGATTCACGCAAGAGTCCGACGGCCCACGTGAAGTCCCCAACGCGCCGCCCCTTCAAGATCTCTTCGGAAGGCCGCAGTCCTTCCGCATACCACTCGTACACATCGCCGATAGTCTTTCCGTCGGCAGAGAAAAGATGGAGGAAGCAACGATCGACGTCGACGAAACGACCGACAGAAAGAAGGGCATGGCCGATCTGGGCACGCGCATTCTCACGGGTGACACCGACCAGGCCGCTCGCCAGGTCGGCCGCGAACTCTTCCGATGCCACGCGACGGAGGAGAACCGATTCGGCGCGGTGCTTGATCAACGCCATTTCGATGGCCACCCGAAGGTCGCGCTCTTCAAACGGTTTGGAGATGTACCCGAACGGCTCAGCGACCTTCGCGCGCGAAAACGTTTCTTCATCCGCAAATGCCGTCGCGTAGACCACCGGGAGGCCCCATTCCCGCCTGATGCGTTCGGCTGCCGTGATCCCGTCAACCGGTCCGCGGAGAAAGATGTCCATCAGCACGATATCCGGCCGCAGCAATCCAGTCTGCCCGACCGCTTCTTCTGCTTCGGAGCATGTGCCGATCACCTCGTATCCCAGCGACTCGAGCTGTTCCCTGAGGTGCTCCGCAACGATCAGTTCGTCTTCAACAATCAGAATTCGAGTTCGGCCTGTGGCGGCATTCATTGCCCGTTCATCACTCCTGTTTGCTCCATTTGCAGTTCCACCCGTCCCATGTCCGCCGTTCCGACACGGCGAGGATACTCAGCAATCCTTGCTCCCCCGTCCGATTCGAACCGCACGCAACCGGTTCCTGTCCGATCTGTTGGATTGGGCAAGCATATCGCCCGCACCCGAATGGGATGGAGAAAAGAACAGGGGGAAAAAACCACGCAGACACAATCTGCCGGAAATGTATGACATTCACCAGCGACAATCAACACCACGGCAACCTGTCTGCCAGACCTGTCTGCCAGACGTGCGGCAACAATACCCCGTGCATTACTCCTGCGCGGCCACGCGGTCCTTCAGGCGGCGAATCCTTGCAACCGATTCTTCCAGACGTGACTCCCGGAGCTTACCCCGCCGGACAAGGTCCAGGACAATTCCGACCACCCGCCCGATCCGTAGTGGCTCTTCGTCAATATTGTTGGCAAACGACAAGATATCGACCCCGGCATCAATAGCCTTTTCCACTGCGGTTTCGAGACCATACTGTCGGCTTATGGCCCGCATCTGCAGGTCGTCGGAAATCACCACTCCGTCGAATCCGAGCCGCTCACGGAGAATCCCCGTCACCGTCCGCCTCGAAAGCGTCGCCGGATACTCCGGATCGATCCGGCCATTGTAGATATGGGAGGTCATGACCGCATCGCAGAGGCCAGCCTCGATGATCCGGCGGTAGGGCTCGAGTTCGATCTCCTGCCATACGGCCGTCACGTCAACGAACTCCCGATGCGTGTCCTTCGTTGCGCTCCCCTGACCCGGAAAGTGCTTCAGGGTGCAGACGACGCCGTGCCGGTGATGGGCAGTGATGACCTCGACGGCGTGGGCGACGACGATATCGGCGTCCGCCCCGAAGCTTCGTTCCATCCTCCCAATAATCGGGTTGTCGGCGTTCAGGTCGAGGTCGACAACGGGTGATAGATTGATGTTGATGCCGATATCCGCGAGGCAGCTGGCCGTTGCGTCAGCGTACGCAGCGGTCCTTTGTCTGTCGTTCTGCATACCGAGCGTGTGGGCCGAGACAGTCGCCGGGAACCCCCGTTCCTCCTTCAGCCTGTTTACCTTTCCCCCCTCCTGGTCGATGGCGATGAGGAGAGGCGACCGGGCAAGGTGTTGGAGCGCCGCTGTGAGCTCGCGAACCTGGCGGGGGCTATCGATATTGTAGACGGGCGCTCTTCGGGCAACATCGAAGTCGAAAAGAACCACGCTGCCGACCCGTCCTTCGGCCAGATCGACGGCCAGAGGATCGCCGTCGGACAAACGGAGACCCCGAAAGCCGGTCAGGATCATATGACCAATGGCGGTTTGCAGATCAACTTCCACGAAGACTCCTTCCTCCGTCATGATATCGGAAAATCCCGCTAGAGTCAACGTGTTGAATTTCGCGGCGGACTTCGCTACGTTGGTTGAATCATCATTTCAACCCGGGAGTATCATCATGAGCATCCGAAAAGCCGCCCTCTTTCTTGTCGCCGTACCATCCCTTCTCCTCGCCCAGCCCGGGAATCAGTGGAACTCCATCATCGGTTCTGCATTTACGGGAGCCCAGGGTTATCGGGTTCTGCAACGGCTGACGGATGAGGCAGGCGGCAGACTTGTCGGGTCGCAGGCAAACGAAAAGGGGCTCGACCTTCTGACGCAGGAGTTGCGTGGGTTGGGCCTCGAGCCGCGCCGGGAGATCTACACGATCCCGGGTTGGGTACGTGGAGATGATGATGTCAGCATGCTCCTCCCGACCACACGAAGACTCCGCGCTGCCGCGCTGGGCTTCACGGATAGCCACCCGCCCCTGAAGGATACGGTGGTCTTTGCCGGGCTCGGCTTCCCAGAGACATACCGACAGATCAACGCCAGGGGGAAGATCGTCCTGGTGACGTCGGAGGCGCCGCCACACACGCCACCTCCTCTCCGTTATGAGGCCATTGACATCGCCGCAGCCCACGGCGCAAAAGGGATCCTCTTCATCAACGACAAGGAAGGCGGACTCATTCTCTGCGGCGTCACGAACTTCCAGGGAAAACCGAGCCCGATCCCGGCATACAGCATCACCCTTGAAGAAGGAAGATGGATCCAGCGGCTTATCGAACGATCAGTTCCCGTCATCGTACACATCACCACCCGTTCGCACTGTGCGGCGGTGCAGACATCGAATCTCGTCGTCACCTTTCCCGGTTCGCTCGACCGTACAATCGTCGTGGGGGCGCATTTCGATTCATGGGATGTCGGGCAGGGAGCGACGGATAATGGCACAGGATCTGCGGTCCTGTTCGACGTGGCACGCCTTCTCAAGGGCTTCAGTCCCGTCAACCGTTACACGGTAGAGATGGTCTGGTTTAACGGTGAGGAACTCGGCCTGTGGGGTTCAAAGAGATATGCTGAACTGCATCCGGTCGACTCTATCGCCGCGATGGTCAACATGGATATGGAAGGATCCCCGGTCGGTTTCAACGCAATGGGATACGACGAGGCGATTCCGATGCTCTCGTCCATGGCCAAGAGCCTGGGCGGCCTGGATCTCCGTGAGTCGCCAGTGAGTATTCCGGGAACGAATAGTGACCACGAGCCGTTCATGCTCAACGGGATCCCCACGTTCAGCATTGACGGCCGTCTGGATGCGGAAAAGGTCCGGTACTACCACGACCTGGGAGACACCTTTGATAAGGTCAACAGGAAGTACCTTTCGGAAGCCGCGGCGGTTGCAACCATTCTCGTAAAGGAACTCGCCAATTCCACCGAGCTGAAGTTCCAGCGTCGGACGCGGAAGGAAACGGTCGAGTTGCTCAAGAAACACAATGTGGACGAGCGCTTGAAGAGGCAAAAGGAATGGCCGTTTGATTGACCCAACGGACCGCCCCGTATCGACGCTCACTCCCATCAAACACCAACGGCGTCTGGGAATACCCCGGACGCCGTTGTTTTCCACCGATCACATCGGCCACTACTTCTTCTTCGCAGGGACTCCTTCAAGCTCATCGGCGAGCGAATTCGCATCATAGAGCTTGCGCAGGCACTCAATCATTGCCGCAGGATGCACAGACACGGCGCGGTTCTTCTCTTCTGTGTAGAGGAAGCGGCCCGGCAGGCTCTCGATGTTTCCGTCAAAGACGAGTCCGACGAATTCGCCGTTCCTGTTGACCACAGGTGATCCGGAGTTGCCGCCGATAATGTCGCAGGTGCTGACGAAATTGAGCGGCGTGGAGAGCGTCAGCTTCGATTCGCCATCGACAAAGCGTTTCGGTAGCGCGAATCCGCTCATGTTCTTGAAACTATTCGCCCGGTCGTAAAGGCCGTAGAGCGTCGTTTTGAACGGAGCAAGCGTTCCATTCATCGGATAGCCTCGAACGGTACCCGGCGAAAGGCGGAGCGTGAACGTCGCATCGGGATAGTTGTCGTTACGGTAGGCTGCGAACCGCGCCTTGCCGATCGCCTCGCCGGCCGAGCTGGTCACCGCAGTAACGTTCGTCTCTTCCCACTTGCGCGCCTCCTGAACCATCGGGTTGAGCTTCTTCGCCAGGAAGATCATCGGATCGCTGGAGGCATTGATCGCCGCCTCGCCGCCGTCGAAGAGTGCCTTGCGGAGCTCGGGATCAGCAAGCTTCGTCCCTCCGATCAATTCCTTTGCCGTGATTTCAGGCGTCTTGTCGCCAAGGACGGCTTTCAGCCAGGGATCGTTCGGGCCAAGCTGTTCGAGGGCCTCGTTGAGACCGTCGGCAAGCTGGAGCTCCTCAATTTCCGGGTAGACCGGCGCGCGAGAAAAGAGACGGAACTTGGTCCCGGCCAGGTTCGCATCCTGGTAGGGCGACAGGCGTTCGCCATTCGGTTTCTTGATTTCCGTGGCGTACTGGACAAGCTGCGAGGCAAAACCAAAGAGCCGGCCCCGGATTTTCCTGTACGTCGATTGCTGGAAGCGGCTTTTCGACCGCTCGATGGCAGTGTTCACGGAATCCCACGCCCAGCCGTAGGCCTTCTTCCATTCGGGATTGGCATTGATCTTCTCGCGAAGATCCTTCTCTTCCGCGAATTTTTCGGCCATCAGGTTCTTGTCCCTCAACCCCTCGTATTCCCCCGAGCTCGCCTTCAGACCGTTTTCGATTCCGAAGATCTGTCCGGCCGCCTGACGTGCCTGTTCCGGGCCAAGCGCAGAATATTTCTTCAGCAGCGCGAGCGACCGCTGGTAACCCTTGATCCTGATCGGGTAGGTGAAGTCACGCTGATATTCCGTCTGCGCATAGGTCTGCAGTCTGTTGGTCGAACCGGGGTGACCGGAGACAAACACCAGCTCGCCATCACTGGCACCAGCAGAGTTCCATTTCAGATAGTCCCGGGAGCTGACCGGTTTTCCGTCTTCGTACGCGCGGAAAAAGGTCATGTCCAGGTCGTACCGTGGATACGTGAAGTTGTCCGCGTCGCCACCGTAAAACGCAATCGCCTGTTCAGGGGCCATCACCAGACGGACCTCGGTGTACGTCTTGTAGCGGTAAAGCCAGAATTCGCTCCCCTGGTAGAACGCAACGATGTCGGAGCGAAGGCCGGTCTTTTCGGTGCTCTCCTTCGTGATCTGGGCAATGGCCGCCTTGCGGGCATCGAGCGCCTCTTTCTGAGACATGGTCGGCGTGACGGCGCCGAGCACACGGACAGTCACATCTTCCATCGAAATGAGCACGTTCAGCTCGAGGTCCGGGCACTTCAGTTCTTCTTCCTGCGTGCGCGCGAAAAAACCCTCCGCGACATAGTTCTTCTCTCTGCTGGAAAGCTTCTGGATCTGGCCGAGGGCCACGTGGTGATTGGTAACGATGAGACCGTTGGGACTCACAAAGGACCCGGATCCCCCGTCGCCAACACGGACACTGGAGAGACGGATGTGGTCGAGCCATTCCTGTGTCGGCTCAAAGCCAAATTCCTCTTTCAGCTTCTTCCGCGGCGGATTGTCGAACGTCCACATCCCTTCATGGGCAACAGACGGTACAATCCAAAAGACCACGACGGCAACAACGAGCAGAATGGCCGCAGCTTTGCGAAGAACCTTGTGCATAAGGGACTCCTCTACTTGACGATGATTGATTTGTTGACGAAGAACGGAGGAACAACCGCAGAGTGGGAATACCTTGGGGGGTCCGCAGCGATCGTATGCAATATACGACAACGGGAAGAGACAAACAACCTGGGAATGCGCCTGTCAGGCAGGGCCGGACGAACGCCGGATGCATTCGGCAACGGCCCGGCTTCCTTCCCGCAGCGTTCTCCGCTGGGTCGGAAAATCCACGTGATAGAGGCCGAACCGCTTCGAAAATCCGTGGGCCCACTCAAAATTGTCAAGGAGCGACCAGAAGAAATACCCTCGGATGTCAGCCCCTTCCGCCACAGCCTTCTCAAGAGCTGAGAGATGATCTCGAATGAAAGTCGCGCGTTTGGTGTCGCTGTCGTCGGCGAGGCCATTCTCGGTGACATACAGAGGCCGGTCGGTGAACTTCCGGATCAGGCGCACGGCACGGAGCAACCCCTCCGGATAGATCTCCCATCCCATGTCTGTGACGCTGCGCCCGTCCCCGGGCACGTCGTGGACCACGCTCGGACCGCCAAGAAGCCGGAACCGGAGCCGGAAGCGCGTATAATAATTCAGACCGACAAAGTCGCTCGTCTCTTCGCGGACCCCTCTGAAGGAATCGCGGACAACCCCCGGTATGTTGAACTCGAAAGAACCGCTGTGAAGATAGCGAAGGACGCTCTCGTGGATGTTGCGATCCGCAAGATTCACGAGAAACCGGCTGACGGGGTTCCACCGATTCGCCGCCTCGAGGATGAAGATATTCGTTGCCAGGCCGACCTGTGCCGCGGGCAGCCGATTCTTGATGACGTGGTAGGCTTCACTGTGAGACCGGAGCATATTCCGGAGAACCCGCACCGCTCTTTTCGGGTTATTCTCCGCGGGGGGGAATTCCCCTGTGACATAACCGTTCACGGCGTAGACCGTAGGCTCGTTGATCGTGCACCAAAGGCGCACGCTGTCGCCGAGCGCGTCCGCAACAACCCCGGCAAACCGGCCGAAAACCGTCGGCGATGCGTCATCGAGAAACGATCCCCTCTCCGCGAACCAGAGCGGGTCCGTGAAATGGTGCAGGGTGACCATCGGCTCGATCGAGTTTCTCCGGAGCTCGTTCACCACTTCCCGGTAATGGTCAAGGGCTGCCGTGTCGATCCGGTCTTCGGCAGGTTGAATCTTGCTCCACTCGACGGAGAAGCGGTACGCGTTCAGGCCCAGATCCTTCATCAGGAGGATGTCTTCGCGAAACCGATTCCAGTGGTCGCATGCCGGCCCGGCCTCCTGACCGTCTTTGATGCGCGGCCGACCGCGAACATCGATCGCCGATTCGAAGGAGAACCAGTTGTTGTTGGTGCAGCCGCCTTCAACCTGGTGCGCCGATGTGGCGCTTCCCCAGAGAAAACCTTTGCGCAGAGGCACGTTCCTTTTTCCTCTCACCGTGGCCACGTAACATACGGATTGTTGGAGATAGGTGAAAGTATTGGTATCTTTGCTCGAATCGAATTGCTCACAAAGACGCCTTCCATGGATATCAACCTTACAACTCCCGCCCTTCTTTTTCCGGCGATTTCACTCCTGTTGCTTGCGTACACGAACCGGTTTCTCGCTCTTGCGGCGTTGATCCGCGACCTTCACGGCAAATACAAGACCACGCAGAGCAAGATCATACTCGACCAGCTGGAAAACCTCCGCAAGCGCGTTCACCTCATCCGCGACATGCAGGGCCTCGGCGTCCTCAGCCTGTTCCTCTGTGTCGCATGCATGTTCGTTCTTTTCGCTGGCGACGCTTTTCTGGGGAAGGTCCTGTTTGGCATCAGCCTTGTCCTTCTGATGTGGTCTCTGGGACTTTCGATCTGGGAAATCCGGATCTCTGTGAATGCGCTCAACCTCCATCTCAGCGACCTTGAACACCGGAAATAGCGCACGCCCGTCAGCCCTGATACCTGCCCTGACATGCACTATCTTTGTTTTGCTGATTGCTGCCATAACGTTTTTCGGATCCGCCACGGCACCCGGGGTCCAGGCAGGCAGCGTTCACGAAGGAAGAAGTGCTGGTGCAGGGACAGGGTTCGCCTCCAAGACGAAACTGGACCAGCATTTCGGAAAACATGCGAAGGAGTTCGGAGAGATCACCCTCGATGAGTATCTCCGTCGCGCGCAGGAACTCCGTGACTGCCCCGCAAGTTGCCGTGTTCTCGAAGGGGTCCGGAAGGACCGGGTCATCACGCGATTCGACCGGTCGTCCGGGGCGTTCATTGCTTTTGACGCGGACTTCACCATTCGCACATTCTTTAAGCCGAACGATGGCGAAGCGTACTTTCATCGGCAGCTGAAATGAGGAGAACAATGACTCCAGGAAAAACCGATCGCATCCGGGCATATCTGAAGAAAAGGGGGTGCCCCGGCCATGTCGTTGAGGGAGGGCTCGAGAGACTCGTGGCACAATGGGAAGAGGCAACGGCATCTGTTGCCGGTGGGTACGGGCTTGGACTCGAGGACTACCTCAATGATATGGACGGACGCCAGCTGATTGCCGACGTCATCGATCTCGCGCCTGCGTCGGTTCGTAAAAACCTCACGTCGCGGGTAGCAAAGGCAGACACGCGCATCAAGGTGGTCCTGAAGCCCGCTGAAGCCTGCCTCTGGGGGCCTGCGGAAGCGAAAACGCGCGGCTGGACCGCGCGATCGAACTGGTGGTACTTCCGAATCCCGGAAAACCCCGGGCCCGATCTGGCGGAGGACCTCACCACCGACCCGGGCCCGACAAAGGGATGAATAGGGCTCCTTGAAGTCAACGGCGAGGGTCGCCGGTGTGTCGGAAAGGACGCCATGCCGGTCAACATCCGCGATCTCCTCATCCTCTCACACATCCCGGGTATTGGATCCAACAGGCTTCGTGCGCTCGTCAATCACTTCGGCGACCCGCATGAGGTCGGCCGCGCCTCCGCACATCAGTTGATCAGGGTCGAAGGGATTGAACGCAAGACGGCGCTTGCCGTTGTCAGTTTTCTTCGGGGCCCAGCGGCCGGAGCGGCGGAACGGTTCGCCAACGATCAGATATCGAGGATCGACAAGCTGGGAGGACGGATCGTCAGTTTCTGGGATCCCGACTACCCCTCAAACCTCAAGAGAATCTACGACCCACCCCCCTTTCTCTTCGTCAGGGGCGAATTTCGTGAGGCTGACGGTTCATCCATCGCCATTGTGGGCACAAGGAATCCCACACCCTACGGAACGGGGCTGGGAGAACGGTTCGCTTCCGACCTCGCGAGGCTGGGTTTGACCGTGGTCAGCGGGCTGGCGCGCGGGATCGATACCACCGCTCACGCGGCGGTGCTCCGTTCGCACGGGCGCACCATTGCCGTGATCGGCTCGGGCGTCGATGTCATCTATCCTGCCGAGAACAAACCGCTTGCGGAAAGAATCGTGGAACAGGGAGCGGTCGTGTCGGAATATGAGATGGGTGCCAAGCCGGACGCAGTCAATTTTCCCCGGCGCAACAGGATCATCAGCGGGATGACCCTGGGCACGCTCGTGGTGGAGACCGGCCTCGAAGGGGGTGCGATGATCACGGCAACCATCGCGCTCGATCAGAACCGTGAAGTGTTCGCCATCCCGTCCGCCATTACGGAGAGACGCGTGAGCGGGACCAATCGCCTTATCAAGGAGGGGAAGGCACTGCTGACCGAATCGGTGGCCGATATCCTCGGCGAACTCGGTCCGAGGATCAAGGCCCTGCTCAAGGACCGGGCGGCGGCCAGCCCCGAGCCGCCACAAGACCTGACGCTGTTTGAGCGGAGACTCTTCGATGTGATGGACGAAAACCCTGCTCATATCGATCTGCTTGCGGGGCGGGCAGGCCTCTCCGCTTCGGAGACCCTGGTCCACCTCCTGTCGCTTGAATTCAAGGGAATCGTCCGGCAGCTCCCCGGAAAAATGTTCCTCCGGAATTAGCAGCAATGTTCATGCCGGGACTTTGATCTGTGCCGGAAAATGCGTATTTTTCTCGTAGTTTGAAGGTCATCCATGTTCATTGTCGGCGAAGCGGTCATCGACGAAGCGTTCGGCAGCGCACGGTTTTGCTGCGACCTCCAGGTCTGTAAAGGCGCCTGCTGCTGCATCGAAGGTGGCAGCGGAGCTCCGCTTGAAGATCCGGAAGTGCAGGAGATCCGGAACGCGTATCCTGCGGTTCGTCGCTACCTCAGGGACGTCAGCATTAAGACCATTGAGCTGGCGGGGCTCGTCGAAGGCTCTCCGGGGGGATTTGCGACACCGTGTATCGGCCAGCGTGAATGCGTGTACGTCTCCTTCGAGGACGGCATCGCCCGGTGCAGCTTTGAACGGGCCTTCCTGGCCGGGGAAATCGGATGGCGAAAACCGATCTCCTGTCACCTGTTCCCTCTCCGGGTGAGGCGGTTCGGACAGGATCTTGTCCGGTATGAAGAGATTGATGAGTGTTCCGGCGGAAGGGCTCGCGGCACCGCCGAAGAGGTCATGCTGTACGACTTCCTGAAGGATGCGCTGACGCGGAAGTTCGGGGCTGAGTGGTATGCGGCATTCGTGGAACGGTGCAGGGCAACAGGGCGAAAGTAAACCTCCGGCATGCTGAATATTTCTCTCCAACATAAGATGCTGATGAAGCTGTCGCCTCAGCAGGTGCAATACCTGAAGATGCTGCAGCTTCCGACACTCGCGCTCGAGCAGAAGATCAAGGCGGAGCTGGAGATGAATCCTCTCCTGGAAGAGGGATTCGAAGAGGAGCTGGAGCAGAACCAGGAGGACGAACCCGTCAAAGAGGAGACACCGGCCGAAAAGGAAGAGACGCCGGAAGAACCCGCAGAAGAAGACAAATACAGCATCGACGATTTCATGAACGACGACCAGTCGGGCTACAAAGCCCGCGAGTCGTTCGACGAGGAGGAGCGGGACGAACTCCCGATCCCCGACGCGGTCCCCATGTATCATCGGCTCCTCGAACAATTCAGCCTGCTCGACCTGGACGACGAGGAGATCATGATCGGGCAGGAGATCATCGGGAACGTGGATGAAGACGGCTACCTTCACCGCGACCTTGCAACGATCGTGCAGGACCTGAACCTCACCCACGGGACCGATATTCAGATTGAAAAGGCCGAAAGCGTTCTCGGCAAGATCCAGCGTCTCGACCCGGTCGGCATCGCCTCGCGTTCTCTGCGTGAGTGTCTGACAGTCCAGCTCGAAGTTACCACGATGGACCCGGAGCTCAAGGTGCTGGCCCAGCGTATCCTGACCGAGTTCTATGACGATTTCACGATGCGGCATTTCGAAGAGCTCGCCAAGAAGCTCGGCATCGCCATGGACGACCTCAAGCGGGTCGTCGAGGCAATCCAGCACCTCAATCCGAAACCCGGTGAAGGCGAGTTCACCCAACACGAAAACTACGTCGTTCCCGATTTCATCGTGAGCAAGTCCGACGAGGACTTCGTTATTTCACTCAACGACCGGAACATCCCGCCGCTGCGGATCAATCGCGCGTACAAGGAGTTGATGTCCAAGCGGAAAAAGAACGGGGTGTCAGCCGAGACCAAGGATTTCATCCGCCAGCGGTTCGAGGCCGCCAAGTGGTTCATCAGCTCGATTCACCAGCGGCGTGAAACGATGGTGAAGGTGATGCGGACGATTGTTGACAAGCAGCACGAGTTCTTTGAGACCGGCGAAGGCCTGCGACCGATGATCTACAAGGATATCTCCGAGGTCATCGGGATGGACATCTCTACCATTTCCCGCGTCGTCAACAGCAAATACGTCCAGACCGATTACGGCGTCTTCTCGCTCCGCCATTTCTTCAGCGACTCTATCAGCACTTCCGACGGCGACGAGATCTCGAACAAGGAGGTCAAGAAGAAGCTGAAGGCTCTGATCGACTCCGAAGACCCGCTCAAGCCGCTCAGCGACCACAAACTCGGCGAACTGCTGAACCAGCAGGGATTGAACATTGCCCGCCGGACAGTCGCCAAGTACCGGGAAGCCATGATGATCCCGGTCGCCCGCCTGCGACGAAAGCTGACCTGATCCATTCACGCACATGACCGTTGCCACTATGGCTGACAGAATTCGAGCCACCACCGTTATTGGCCTTCATTATCGGGGGAAGACTGTCCTCGGCTCCGACGGACAGGTGACCGTCGGACAGACCGTTATGAAACATAGCGCGCGTAAGGTCCGGAAGCTGCACAACGACACGGTTCTTGCGGGCTTCGCCGGCGCCGCCGCCGATGCCTTCACCCTGTTCACCAAGTTCGAGGACAACCTGGAGAAGCACCGTGGCAACCTGGAACGGGCGGCCGTCGAACTCGCCAAGGAGTGGCGGACTGACAAGTACCTGCGAAACCTCGAGGCACTCCTGGCCGTGCTGAACGCCGAAAAGGCCCTCGTCATCTCAGGTACCGGCGAAATCATCGAGCCCGATGACGGGATCCTTGCCATCGGCTCGGGCGGTAGCTACGCCCTCGCAGCCGCACGCATGCTGGTGAAACACTCCAACCTCTCCGCACGTGAAATTGTCGAGGAGTCCCTGCGTACCGCCGCCGACATCTGCATCTACACAAATCACAACCTGACCATCGAGGAGCTCTGACGGAGCACCGTCGCTGAAAACAGACACCCACGCAGGATTACGGCCCCCGAGCACGCTCCGACCGTGACCCCGCAGCGTGAACTTCCTCAAGACCTGCAGAGACCGTCATGACCGGAATCCCGAAACATCTCCCTCACGAACTCACCCCGCGACAAATCGTCGCGGAGCTGGATAAGTACGTCATCGGTCAGGACAGGGCCAAGCGATCCGTGGCGATCGCGCTCCGGAACCGCTGGCGTCGCCTGCAGGTGGGATCCGGACTGCGCGAAGAGATCATGCCGAACAACATCATCCTGATCGGCCCTACCGGCGTCGGGAAAACCGAAATTGCCCGCCGCCTCGCCCGACTGGCGAACGCGCCGTTCATCAAGGTCGAAGCTTCGAAATTCACCGAAGTGGGGTACGTCGGCCGCGATGTCGAATCCATCGTCCGCGACCTTACGGAATATGCCGTCACCATGGTGAAGGCCGAACGCCGCGCGGAGGTCAATGACAAAGCGAAGGAGATGACTGAGGAAAGAATCCTGGATCTGCTCATCCCGCCGACGCGCAAACGCCCCCAGACCGGTTTCGATGCCTCTGAGGCCGTTCCCGCAGAAGGGGACGAGAACCAGGCGACGCGCGAAAAATTCCGGCGGCGCCTGCGGTCCGGCGAGCTCGACGAACGAATGATCGAGCTCGACGTCCCAGCTTCCGACGGGCCCCTTATGCAGGTCATCGGACCGGTCAACCTGGAAGAAATGGGTGTCAATCTGCAGGATCTCTTCGGCAACCTCATGCCGAAAAAGACGAAGCGGCGAAAGGTCTCTATCTCAGAAGGCAGGGTCATCCTGTCCAACGAGGAAGCCCAGAAACTCATCGACCAGGAATCGGTCGTCAAGGAAGCACTGCAGCGCGTGGAAAATTCCGGCATCGTGTTCCTCGATGAGATCGACAAGATCGCGGGGGCGAGGGGCCAGACCGCCGGACCGGACGTTTCGCGCGAAGGTGTCCAACGCGACCTCCTCCCCATCGTCGAAGGATCAAACGTCATGACCAAGTACGGCATGGTCAAGACGGACCACGTCCTCTTCATCGCCTCCGGCGCATTCCACCACGCCAAGCCATCGGATCTGATTCCGGAGCTGCAGGGACGATTCCCCATCCGCGTTGAACTCAACAGCCTCACCGAAGACGATTTCCTGAAAATCCTCACGCTCCCGCAGAACGCCTTGATCAAGCAGTATGCCGCTCTGCTGGCGACGGAAGGTGTGACACTGGAATTTCGTGAGGATGGGATCCAAGAGATCGCGAAGGTCGCCACCGAGGTCAACGAGCAGGTCGAAAACATCGGGGCCCGACGGCTCCACACCATCATGACGACGCTGTTGGAAGACATCCTCTTCAACGCGCCAGATGAAATTCCAGAGAAGACGATTCTGGTCGACAGGAACCTCGTCCAAACGCGGCTGACAAACGTCGTGAGAAACCGGGACTTGAGCAGGTACATCCTGTAACGTTCCACCGGCTCTCACCCAAAACTCCCTCCCTCATCACTAAGAGAAGTGGTCGATCAGCAACGAGAGGGGCTCGGGGGGGAGCCTTCCCCCCTAACTACGGTTTCACCCCGTTTCTTCTTCGATATCGGATGTTCACCATTCAGGAGTGAATAGACTCCTTGGTCAGACCACCTGGTCAAGGCAAGACATGATGCCGAGATGATGGAGGGCCGATCGCTTCGCTCCACCTTGTGGAGACGACATTGACGTCTGCCTGTGGAGCGAAGCAATCTGATGGACGTCAGATTGCCTGCCTGCCTTCAATGTGCAATAAAACCGGGCGTTCGTGGC
>Ga0209253_10001069_pt1 | contig 24021 bp, 24 predicted proteins | sample FrelakmetBRP12BR_FD_187145 | JGI IMG/M metagenome (GOLD analysis project Ga0209253, IMG submission 187145) | Freshwater lake sediment microbial communities from the University of Notre Dame, USA, for methane emissions studies - BRP12 BR (SPAdes)... | ecosystem: Environmental > Aquatic >...
TAGATGCCGGCCAGCGAGAGCATCGCGCCGATGAGGGCGAGAGCCACGCGCATCGGGTGCCGCGCGACCAGCATCAGCACGCCGCCCATGAGCGCGGCGGCCACGAAGAAGTACAGCAGCCCGTTGGCGAGGCTCATGGCGTGCCTCCGGGGCGGCCCGCCGGTGCGACGGGGTAGGGCTTGGCGACGTCCTGCTTCGGCTGCCAGTTCAGCAGCTCGTCCTGGCCGAGCCACATGCGACCGCGGTCGAAGCCGGGCAGGTCGGGCGTCTCCTTCAGCATGCGGATCGCGTCCTCCGGGCAGGCTTCGACGCACATCCCGCAGAACACACAGCGCGAATAGTCGATCTCGAAGCGCGACGGGTACTTCGGGTGCGCGGGGTCGTCGGGGTCGAACGCGCCGTCGATCTCGATGCAGTGCGCCGGGCACACCGTGGCGCACATGTTGCACGCAACGCACTGCGGCCGGCCGTCGGGGCGCTGCGTCAGGATGTGCTTGCCGCGGTTTCCGGCGGCGTAGTCGGCGCGGGTTTCCTCGGGGTAGTAGGAGGTGAGGGCGCCCTTGCGGCCCGTCATCCACTTCCACATGTTGGCGAGGAACACGCCGCCGGTGATGCGGATGCCGCGCCACACCTCGAAGAAGTAGGCGCGCTCGTACCAGCCCATCTCGGGCTCGTTCCAGTAGCGCTTGCGGACGAAGGGCTTGCGGCTGCTCATCGCGGGCACCTCAGGCGAGCGCCCAGACCGCAATCGCGGTCACGACGAGGTTGGCGATGGAGAGCGGCAGCATGAACTTCCATGCGAAGCGCAGCAGCTGGTCCCAGCGGAAGCGCGGCAGCGTCCAGCGGACCAGGATCTGGAAGCTGCAGAGCAGGACCACCTTCGCGAGGAAGGTGACGAGCTGGATCAGCACGACCCAGCCATGGCTCATCGCGAAGACCACCCCGCCCGGGAGCACGAAGCCCGCGTCCGTCATCCAGGGCAGGTTGTAGCCGCCGAGGAACAGCGTCACGAACAGCGCCGCGATGATGGCGATCTCGATGAACTCCGAGAGCATGAACATGCCCTGTTTCATCGCGCTGTATTCGGTGAAGTAGCCGGAGATCAGCTCCGACTCCGCCTCGGGCAGGTCGAAGGGAATGCGCTTGTTCTCCGCGATGCCGGCGGTGAGGAACAGGATCGCGGCGAGCGGCTGGTAGAACACGCCCCAGGCCGGCAGGAATCCCAGGATCGTGCCCGACTGGTGCTGCACCATCGACGTGAGGTCGACCGTGCCATAGATCAGGATGAGACCGAGCACGGTCAGGCCCATTACGAGCTCGTAGGAAATGAGCTGCGACCCGGCGCGCAGCGCGCCCAGCATCGAGAACTTGTTGGACGAGGACCAGCCTGCGAGCATTGCGCCGATGATGGAGATGCCGCCGAAGGCGAACACGACCAGCAGCCCCGCGTCGAGGGTCGCGATCTGCATCGGGTAGGTGCGGCCGCCGAACCAGCCGGCGAGCGAGGGGATGAGCAGGCCCGGGTCGAGGACGCCGCCGAACGGGATCACGGCGAACACCAGCATCACCGGCACGAACACCACCCAGGGCCCGAGGACGTAGGCCAGCTGGTCGTAGGTGACCGGCTTGAAGTCTTCCTTGAGGAGCAGCTTCAGGCCGTCCGCCATGCCGTGGAACAGGCCGAGCCAGATCAGCTTGACCTGGGTGAACGGGATGCGCAGGTAGGCCCGGTTGGCGCCGATGCGGTCCGACATGATCGCCGCCTGCTTGCGCTCGACCCAGGTCAGCACCGCGCCGAAGGTGAGCAGCACCGCGAGCGCGTAGGCGATGTAGACGAGGGTGATGGCGAGATCGGGGCTCATGGGTGCCCCCGCGCGGGCGCCGCGAGCGCCTTGAACGCGACCTCGGCGTCGATCACGGCCTCGCCCTTCGGGAAGCAGGGCTCGAACGCGCTCACCACGCCCTGGAAGTTCGTGTAGTGGCCCGCGCGCTCGGTCTGGATGCTCAGGGCCAGGAACACGTCCGCATGCCCGTTCTCGGGCTGCAGGTACGAGTTCATGAAGATGACCTTGGCCTGCGGCGGGATGCGGGCGAAATCGTAGCCCTCGCCCCAGACCAGCACGAGGTCGGTGCCGTCATGGTAGGCGGGATCCGTGTCGTCAAAGAGTTCAAGCGCCTTCGCCGTGTTCGGGTTCTTGTCGGGGCGGATGAGCAGGTCGTCCTCGAGGCGCTCGCCTTCCTGAGGCATCCAGTCGCGCTTCAGGTGCGAGGCGAACACCTCGCCGAGATATCGCTTGAACGCGTCGAGTTCCTCGTTCGAGCCCCAGTTCGACACCAGCGCCACCGGGTGACGGGCCGCGCCGATCAGGCGCCGCGCCGCGTCGAGTGCTTCGGCAACCGGCACCGGCCGGCCCTTGATCATCGGCTGGTCGGCGCGGGTCCGCTCGAAGATGCGCGCCAGGTCGCGGCCCTTGTTGCAGATCCAGGGCCCGTTCACGGCCGGATTCTCCAGCGGCGTGATGCGCGCGATGCTGGTGTTCTGGCGCTGGTCGAGCGACTTCACGAACCACTCGGGCTTGCGGTGCCAGACCTGGATCGTGCAGCCGCGCTCGCAGCCCGGGCACACCGACGGCGTGGCCTCCAGGTACCAGACGCGGGACTTGTACAGGAACTGCCTCGACTGCAGTGCGCCGACCGGGCAGAGGTCGACGATGTTGTCGGAGTACGGGTCCTCGGCGAGCGGACGGTCCTCGACGGGACGGATGTTCGACACGTCGCCGCGGCGCTCGACGCCGAGCGCCATGGACTTCGACACCTCGTGCGTGAAGCGCGTGCAGCGCAGGCACAGGATGCAGCGCTCGTTGTCGAGCAGGATGCGATTCGACAGGTTGTAGTACTTGGTCGAGCGCACCTTGGCGTCGATCGACAGCGACGCCTCGCCGTTGTACGTGTAGTGGTAGTCCTGCAGCGTGCACTCGCCGGCCTTGTCGCAGATGCCGCAGTCCACCGGGTGGTTGAGCGTGATGAACTGCAGGATCGCCTTGCGGTGCGCCTTGACGTCGTCGGAGTCGGTGGACACCTTCATGCCGGCGTTGACCGGCATGTTGCAGGCGATGTCGAGCCCGCGCCCCTCGACTTCCACCAGGCACATGCGGCAGTTGCCGGCGGTCGACAGCTGCGGGTGCCAGCAGAAGGTCGGGATGAAATGGCCGTTCGCGAGCGCGACCTCGAGCACGGTCTGGTCGTCGCGCGCCTGGACGGGTTGCCCGTTTATGAAGATCTCAGGCATTCCAGGTTCCCGTCGTAACGCGAGCGCTTGTGCTCGATGTAGTACTCGAACTCGTCGCGGAACTTGTCGAGGATGCCGCTGCAGGCGTAGCCCGCGGCATCGCCGAGCCCGCAGATCGTGGTGCCGTCGTTGAACTTCGAGATGTAGTAGAGGCGCTCGATGTCCTCCGGCCGGCCCTGGCCGGCGACGATGCGGTCGAGGATGCGGTGCAGCCAGCCCGTCCCGTGGCGGCAGGGAGTGCACTGGCCGCAGGACTCGTGGTGGTAGAAGCGCATGAGGATCTGCAGCAGGCTCACCATGCAGGTGCCCTCGGCGATCACGATCATGCCGCCCGAGCCGAGCGTCGAGCCCGCGTCCCACAGGGCCTCGTGCGACAGCGCGAGGTCCTTGATGTCGGCGCCGGTGAGCACCTTGGAGGATACGCCGCCCGGCACCACGCACTTGATCGCGCGCCCGGCCTGGATGCCGCCGCAATCCTCCTCGAGGAACTTCATCCACGGATAGCCGAGTTCGACTTCGTAGACGCCGGGGCGGTTGACGTGGCCTGAGACCGAGAACAGCCGCGTGCCGGGACTCTTCGGCGTGCCGACTTCCTTGTAGGCCGCCGCGCCGTTCGCGATGATCCAGGCGATGTTCGCCAGCGACTCGACGTTGTTCACCACCGTCGGGCGCTGGTAGAGACCCTTGACCGTCAGCCGCGGCGGGCGGTTGCGGGGGTAGCTCTTCTTGCCTTCCAGGGACGCGAGGAGGCCTGATGCCTCGCCGGCGACGTACGCGCCCGCGCCGCGATACACGACGATGTCGCAGGAGAAATCGGTGCCGAGGATCCGCTCGCCGAACATGCCCGCCGCGTAGGCTTCCTCCACCGCACCCGCGAGGCGGCGGTAGGGCAGGTCGAACTCGCCGCGGATGTAGACGAAGCAGTTGCGGACGTTCAAGGCGTAGCTCGAGATCAGCATGGACTCGAGCAGGACGTGCGGGTTGTTCTCGAGGATCCAGCGGTCCTTGAAGGTGCCGGGCTCGCCCTCGTCCGCGTTGGCGATCAGGTAGTGCGGCTGGCCATCGTCGTAGACCACGACCTGCCACTTGCGGCCGACCGAGAAAGCCGCGCCGCCACGGCCCTGCAGGCCCGAAGCCGTCACTTCCTTGACCACGCCGGCGGGCTGCATCTGCCGGAGCGCCTTCTCGAGCGCGCCGTAGCCGCCGCGCCCGCGGTACTCGGCGAGCGAGTGCGACGTCGCGGTGACCGGGAAACTCATGATCAGCTGTCGGCCAGCCATTTCTACTTCAACTCCTCTAGGAGCTGGTCGACCTTCGCGCAGGTCAGGTTCTCGTGGTAGCCGTCGTTCACCATCATCATCGGCGCCGTGCCGCAGGAGCCGAGGCACTCAGCCACGGACAGCGTGTAGCGCCCGTCGGGCGTGGTCTGGCCGGGCCTGATCCCGAGCCGCTTCTCGACGTGCGCGAGGATGCGCTCGGCGCCGTTCATCGAGCAGCTCAGGTTGTGGCAGAACTGCAGGTGCCAGCGGCCGATCGGCTTGCGGCGGAACTGCGTGTAGAAGGACAGCACTTCCTCGATCTGGATCGGCGGCACGCCGAGGTAGGCGGCCAGCTGCTCGATGTCCTCGTCGGCGACGTAGCCGCGGTCCTCCTGGATGCGCCGCACGCAGGGCAGCACCAGCGACGACTCGAAGCCCGCGGGGAAGCGCTCGCGCAGCTTCTCGAATTCGGGAATGAGGTGCTTCACCGGTCGCACTCCCCGCCGATCATGTTGATCGAGCCGAAGGTCGGGACGATGTCGGCGAGCTGGTAGCCGTCGAGCATCCGGTGCACGCCGCCCACGTGGACGAAGCTCGGGCTGCGGCAGTGCACCTTCCACGGCACGCCGCCACCGACGCTCACGATGTAGAACCCGAGTTCGCCGTTCGCCCCTTCCTGGGCCGAGTACACCTCGCCCGGCGGCACCTGCGGCCCTTCCATCACCAGCTTGAAGTGGTTGATGAGCGACTCGATCTCGGTGTAAACCAATGTTTTTTCCGGGAAAGTGCAGCGTCGGTCGTCCACGCAGAGCGGGCCGGCCGGCAGCATCTCCATGAGCTGGCGGATCATGTGCGCCGACTCGTCGATCTCGCGCATGCGCACGTAGTAACGGTCGTAGTTGTCGCCCTTGATGCCCACCGGGATCTCGAAGTCGAGCTCGGCGTACGCGAGGTAGGGCGTGTCCTTGCGCAGGTCCCGCGGCGCGCCGGTCGAGCGCAGCACCGGGCCCGTGAAGCCCCAGTTCACCGCGTCGGCCGTGGAGACCACGCCCACGTTGCGCATGCGGTCGATGAAGATGCGGTTGCGGTCCACGAGGCCGTGCACGCGCCCGGTGAACGTGTCCATCTGGTCCAGGATCTCGCCCAGTCGCTTCAACCAGCCCTCGGGCAGGTCGCGCGCGAGGCCGCCGATGCGGCCGTAGCTGTAGGTGACGCGGGCGCCCGTCAGGTCGGCCAGGTGCTCGTAGATGTAGTCGCGGATCGTGACCAGGTACAGGAACGCGGTCATCGCACCGAGTTCCATGAGCGCCGCCGCGATGCAGGTCAGGTGGTCGGCGATGCGCGAGTATTCGGCGAGCAGCGTGCGCAGGTACCGGGCGCGCGGCGTGATCTCGATCCCCATCAGCTTCTCGACCGCCTCGCAGTAGGCGAAGTCGTTGATGAGCGCCGAGCAGTAGTTCAGCCGGTCCACGTACGGGATCAGGTTGTGCCAGGTGTGCGATTCGCACTCCTTCTCGAAGCCCCGGTGCAGGTAGCCGCAGTGCACGTCGGTGCGCAGCACCCGCTCGCCCGAGAGCTCTGCCACGATCTGGATCGTGCCGTGGGTCGCCGGGTGCGACGGGCCGATGTTGACGATGACCGAACCCTCGCGACTGCCCTCGGTAAAGGCAGGCCGGATCGGGTTTGGCAGCTCGATGCTCACGGCCTAGGTCTCGCTCGTCCGGTAGGGCACCAGGGGCTGCTCTTTCTGCTTCGGATAGTCCTTGCGCAGCGGATGTCCCTCGAAGCCCTCATAGAGCAGGATCGGGCGCAGGTCGTCGTTGCCGCGGAAGGCGATGCCGTACATGTCGTGGCATTCACGCTCCATGTAGCGCGCCGAGCCGTACAGCGGCACGAGCGTGTCCACGGTCGGGTCGGCGAGCGGCACCCGGGTCTTGACGCGCACGCGGACGAAGTGGCGGGTCGAGTAGAAGTGCCAGACGACGTCGAAGCGCGGCTCGCGCTCGGGCCAGTCCACCGCGGTGACGTCGAGGAACATGTCGAAGCCGAACGACTCCTTGAGCGAGCGGCAGACTTCGATCAGGCGCGCCGGCTCGACCAGGAATGCAAGCGTCCCGTGCGCCACGGTGGCTTCCTCGGCCACCCCGGCGAGGTGCTCGCAGATCCGCTCGAAGACTGATTCGTTCACGCTCAGAACTTCTCGTTGATGATCGGGTGGCGGTCGCGGGCGATGCGGTCCTGCAGCTTCATGATGCCGTCGATGACCATTTCGGGCCGCGGCGGGCAGCCCGGGATGTACAGGTCCACGGGGATGATCTTGTCGATGCCGGGCAGTGCCGCGTAGTTCTGGTAGAAGCCGCCGCTGGTCGCGCACACGCCGAAGGCGATGACCCACTTGGGTTCGCACATCTGCTCGTAGACCTTCCTGAGGATCGGTGCCTGCTTGTGCGTGACCGTGCCCACGACCATGAGCAGGTCGGACTGGCGCGGCGTGAAGCGCGGCAGCGCGGCGCCGAAGCGGTCGGTGTCGTAGAGCGTCGAGCTCACCGACATGAATTCCATCGCGCAGCAGGCGGTGACGAACGGGTAGGGAAACAGCGAGAACTTGCGGGCCCAGCCGACGAACTCGTCCTTCTTCGTGGTCATGTACTCGAACGCGCCCGAAGGCGCCGGCCGGGAGGGCAGCGTGGTCACTGCGTCACCTCTTCCAGGAGGCCCGTTCGCCACACGTACAGCATGATGACGACGAGCAGCACCATGAACACCCCGAGGGCCGCGAGCAGCGTGCCCGTGAGCGGCTGGGCGCCCAGCGCCCAGAGGAAGAGGAACACCGTCTCGAGGTCGAAGAGGATGAATACGACCGCGATCGCGTAGTACTTGACCGGGACCGCCTTGACGTTCACCTGCTCGACGGGCGTGGCGCCACACTCGAAAGGCTCGAGTTTCATGGCCGAGGGCACCGGTTTCGGCCCGACCACCTTGTTGAGCCAAAGCGTCAACGCCACGAATCCGAGTATCGCGACGAGGTAGACGAGGAATGCGATGTAGGCGTTCATCAGGAGGTGGTTGCTGCTCGGTGGCGGACTATACGCAGCGTCGAGGTTGCAGTCTCTTTGTCTACGGTAAACACTTATGGCCGTACCATGCTCGATGACTCGAAATCGCGGTCGCAACAGCAATTCCAAGATCCGGGAGTGTAGCGCAGGTGAAGAGTCAAGCCGAGAACCCGAGCGCGTTGCCGGTCGCGCCGCTGTCGCCGGCCGCACGCTGGCCCGCGCGACTCGACCTGCTGCAGAGCGGGACCGGGCTCGCGCTGGGGCTCTTCATGTGGGGCCACATGTTCTTCGTGGCCAGCATCCTGCTCGGCAAGGACGCGATGTGGACGGTGGCGCGCTTCTTCGAGGGATATTTCTTCCTCGGGCGCAGCCTGCCCTGGCTGGTCTCGCTCATCGTGGGCACGGTGTTCGCGCTCGTCATCGCCCACGCCGCGCTCGCGCTCAGGAAGTTCCCGGCGAGCTACCGCCAGTACCGCGAGTTCCGCAGCCACATGGCCGGGATGAAGCACGACGACACGTCGCTCTGGTACTGGCAGGTCGTCACGGGCTTCGGTCTCTTCTTCATGGCCTCCGTGCACCTCTACATCATGATGACCCACCCCTCGCGGATCGGGCCCTTCGAGTCGGCCGACCGCGTCTGGACCGACCTCATGTGGCCGCTCTACCTCGTCATGCTGTTCGCGGTCGAGTTCCACGGTGGCATCGGCCTCTACCGCCTCGCGCTCAAGTGGGGCTGGTTCGAGGGCAAGGATCCGGCCGTCACGCGGCGCAGGCTCAAGGGCTTCAAGTGGGCGATCACGGTGTTCTTCCTGGCGCTCGGGCTCGCGACGCTGGCCGCCTACGTGAAGATCGGCATCGAACACGCGCCGAACTACGGCGAACCATACGTTCCGGCCGCCGTCACCGCGGTGCACACGCCATGAAAGTCGTCTACACCGACGTGCTCGTGATCGGCGGCGGCCTTGCGGGCCTGCGCATGGCCATCGGCGCGAGTAAGCGCGGCCACGACGCCATCATCCTCTCGCTGGTCCCGGCCAAGCGTTCGCACTCCGCTGCCGCGCAGGGCGGCATGCAGGCGAGCCTCGGTAACGTCGCGAAGGGCCAGGGCGACAACGAGGACGTGCACTTCGAGGACACGGTCAAGGGCAGCGACTGGGGCGCCGACCAACAGGTCGTGCGCATGTTCGTGAATACGGCGCCCAAGGCCGTGCGCGAACTCGCCGCCTGGGGCGTGCCCTGGAGTCGCGTGCAGCGCGGCGACCGGGAAGTGATCATCAACGGCCAGAAGGTCACGCTCACCGAACGCGAGGAGGCGCACGGCCTCGTCGCGCAGCGCGACTTCGGCGGGACCAAGAAGTGGCGTACCTGCTACGTGTCGGATGGCACGGGCCACGCCATGCTGTTCGCGGTCGGTGACCAGGCGATTGCACAGGGAATCCCGGTCCACGAGCGCAAGGAGGCGATCGCGCTCATCCACGACGGCTCGCGCTGCTACGGCGCGGTCGTGCGCGATCTCATCACCGGCGAGCTCGTCGCCTACGTCGCGAAGGCCACGACGATCGCAACCGGCGGCGCCGGGCGCGTCTACCGCGTCACGACCAACGCCGTCATCTGCGAGGGCATCGGCGCGGCGCTCGCGCTGGAAACGGGCGTGGCCGCGCTCGGCAACATGGAGGCCGTGCAGTTCCACCCGACGGGCATCTTCCCGGCCGGCATCCTCGTGACCGAGGGTTGCCGCGGCGACGGCGGCCTGCTCCGCGACGCCAGCGGGCACCGCTTCATGCCGGATTACGAGCCGGAGAAGAAGGAGCTCGCCTCGCGCGACGTGGTCTCCCGTCGCATGGAGGAGCACATCCGCAAGGGCAACGCCGCCAAGTCCCGGTTCGGCGAGCACCTCTGGCTCGACATCACGCTGCTCGGGCGTGCCCACATCGAGCACAACCTGCGCGAGGTCAAGGAGATCTGCCACTACTTCCTCGGCGTGGATCCGGTGAAGGAGTGGATCCCGGTGCGGCCGGCGCAGCACTACACCATGGGCGGCATCCGCACCTGGCACACGGGCCAGAGCCGCACGCTCAAGGGCCTGTTTGCGGCGGGCGAAGCGGCCTGCTGGGACATGCACGGCTTCAACCGCCTCGGCGGCAACTCGGTGGCCGAGACGGTCGTGGCCGGGATGATCGTGGGCGAGTTCATCGCCGATTTCTGCGACAGTCCCGAGAGCGATCTCGACATCCCGACCGCGCTGGTGCGCGAGGCGATCGAGGCGGAGCGCGGCAGGCTCGACCACCTGCTGAAGGGCGACGGACCGGAGCGCGGCGATGCGCTCAAGATCGAGATGCAGCAGATCATGACCGACAAGGTCGGCATCTTCCGTACCGGCGCCGACCTCGAGGAAGCCGTGCATCGCCTGCAGGGGCTGCTGGTGCGCAGTCGCAACATCGGGCTGCGCTACCGGGTGGACGGCCCGAATCCGGAGCTCGTCACCGCCTACCGCACCCAGAAGATGCTCAAGGTCGCGCTGTGCGTGGCTGCCGGGGCACTCGCGCGCACCGAGAGCCGCGGTGCGCACTTCCGCGAGGACTACCCGCGGCGGGACGACACGGCGTGGCTGCGCAGGACGCTCGCCACCTGGAAGGACCCGGGCGATACGCTGCCCAGCCTCGCCTACGAGCCGCTCGACGTGAAGACGATGGAACTGCCCCCCGGCTGGCGCGGGTACGGCGCGAAGAACTACATCGACCATCCGGACACGGCGCAGCGGGCGGCCGACGTCGCGGCCCAGCGCGAGCGACTCGGGGACGCGGATCGCCACGCGCTGCAGGCGGCGCTCATGCCCTACGAACAGCTGTTGCCCGAGCGGTTCCGCGGCCGCAACGAACGCATCGACGAGAAGCTGCCATGACCAACCCGACTGCGACACCGAATGCGCCGCAGGTTGAGGCTGCGGCCGCGCCCCGCAGGCTCCGCTTCCACATCCTGCGCCACGACCCGCGGGATCCGGAGAGCGTGCCGCACGTCGAGACCTTCGAGCTCGAGGAAGCCGCGGGGATGACGCTCTTCATCGCGCTGAACGAGATCCGCGAGCGGCTCGACTCGTCCGTCGCCTTCGACTTCGTCTGCCGTGCGGGCATCTGCGGCAGCTGCGGCATGGTCGTCAACGGCCGGCCCGGGCTCGCATGCAGGACCCTGACGAAGGACTTGCCCGCCGACATCACGCTCGCCCCGCTGCCGGCGTTCGAGCTCATCGCCGACCTGTCGGTGAACACCGGCAAGTGGATGCGCGGCATGAGCGAGCGGCTCGAGACCTGGGTGCACTCGCTCGGGCAGGAGGCGGATCTTGGCCGCCTCGAGGAGCGCATGGATCCCGAGCTCGCCGACCGCATCTACGAGCTCGACCGCTGCATCGAGTGCGGCTGCTGCGTCGCCGCCTGCGGGACGGCGCGCATGCGCGAGGATTTCGTGGGCGCCGTGGGACTGAACAAGATCGCGCGCTTCCGGCTCGACCCGCGCGACTCGCGCACGGACGCGGATTTCTACGAGCTCGTGGGCAACGACGACGGCGTGTTCGGCTGCATGACGCTGCTCGGCTGCCACGACGTCTGCCCGAAGAGCCTGCCGCTGCAGACACAGATCGCGTTCCTAAGGCGGAAGATGGCGCGGACCGGGCTCGGCTGAGGTATCCGGGGGTCCCGTCGGGCGACGCCGCCTGCCGCTGATCCGGCGGCCGGCCCCGGCCTCAGGCGAACCGGACCGTCAGGCCCGAAACCTCGAGCCTGGGAATGTCGAGTGCGAGCAGGCCTGCGCCGCCTGACTCCCTCACCCATTGCCGGACGCGCTCCGCATCCGCCGCCGGCATGGCGGCAAGCAGGTCGAGCGCCCGCTGCACCAGCCAGAGCGTGAACGGCACGGCCTGCCGCGCGTGCGTGCCGTCGGCGAAGGGATAGCTCACCGTCCCGAGGAATCGCTCGATGCGCTTGCCGCGCGCAGGCGCGGGCTCCGCCCGGCGTAACTCGGCGAGCGTGCCCTCGACCAAGGGCAGGAACTCGTCGAACATGCTGCGGATGATCGGTTGCAGGCTCGCCGGCAGCGGCGTCCCGACGGCGGCGTGCGGCGGCGCGCCCGGCGTCATGTACGGCTGGTTCATCCGCCAGATCCATGCGTGGAGATGCGGGCGCGGGAGTATGAACTCGTCGCGCGACCAGGGATCCTGCACGAGATGACCGTACATCGGCACGATGAGGCCGAAGTCGATCGGGGTCGCCCGCTCGCCGAGCAGGTAGGGGTGCACGGCCAGGTGGGCATCCAGCGCATCCATGTTCTTCCGGGCCCAGCGCCAGATCAGCGGCTGCGTCTCGGTCGTGATGCCGATGCGCGGAAGGTGCGCCTGGATCGTGCCCGCCACCTTCACTGTCAGCCGGTTCTTCATGGACTTCGGGAGGCCGATGAACATCCCCTCGCCGAGTTCCTCGTACCACCATGCGTGATAGGTGCGTCCAAGCCAACGGGTGGCCAGGTCAACCGGCTGCCAGAACTCGCTCGCCCAGACGCTCGCCAGCGTCGTGAAGAATGCGTGCACGGGATCCGGCGGCAGGATCGGGTCCCCGGGGTAGCTCGCTTCCAGTCGGTCGAGGATGACCTCGCTGTCCGCGATCCACTCACCCTCGGGAGTGATGATGACCGGCAGCGAAGGATCGCCGAACCGTCGCTTGATCGTGACCATGTAGGTCCAGGCGGTCGGCACGCGCTCCACGTACGAGATGCGCTTCTTGATCAGGTAGCTGCGCACTCGCGCGCTGTAGCGTGAGCAGATCGCGCCAAGAAGCAGGTGAACATTCTGCATGTCGTTCTCCGTTGGACCATCCGCGTCGGGTACCGTGGCCGCGCGTGGCCGGATCGCCGCCGGCCGGGCCTTCAGCGCCGGCGCGATCAGCGCATGTACTCGAGCATCAGCGCGTTCACGCGCTCGGGCGCCGTGAGTTGCAGCCAGTGGTTGGCGCCTTCGACGCGCTCGTAGCGCCAGGCGGCCTCGACGTACCGCCGGCTCTCGACCATCTGCGATTCCGCGAGGAAACGGTCGTGACTGCCGTACACGCCCATCACCGGCACGCGAACCGGCGGCCAGTCACGATTGAAAAACAGCCCGACGTTGGCGCGGTAGTAGTTGAACCCGGCCGTCAGGCGGCCCGGCCGCGAGAGTCTTTCGATGCAGCGCGGCGCCTCGTCGTCGAATGCCACGAATGCGCGGAACGGGCGCCAGTTGCCGAGTCGCGCAACCCATTCGGCGATGCCGCGCAACTGGATGAAGATCACGTACCAGCCCTTGAGCTTCTGCTCCAGCGACGCGCTCACGTAGGCGGCCGGATGGCCGACCGACAGGGCCATGTAACGATCGACTCGCTCCGGGTGGTGCGCGCAGAGACGCCACGCGATGGCGGCGCCCCAGTCGTGTCCGGCCAGCCGGACCCTGGCGATGCCGAGTTGATCGAGGATCGCGAGCAGGTCGCCGACCAGGAGGTCGATCCTGTAGTTGCGGCTGCCGGACGGAGCGTCCGAGTCGCCGCAGCCGCGCGTGTCCGGGGCGATCACCTGGTGGCCGGCCGCGACCAGGGCGGAAATCTGGTGGCGCCAGACATCGTGGCAATCCGGGAACCCGTGCACCAGCATGACAGGCGGGCCCTGGCCGGCGATGACGACGTTGAGCCCGATGCCGTTGACTGTCATGCGGCGGGTAGTGACTTGCATCGGATGTCCCTGCGCTGTCCGGGGTTCGCCGTCGGCGTCCTCAGGACCCCTGTCCCGGCCCGATCTTCATCTTGAGCAGTTCGATTTCATCGCGCAGTTCGGCCACCGCAGCTTCGAGCGCGGCGATTCGCTCGGCGGGCCGCGCGACTCCGGGCTCGGCACCCGCGTCCTTTTCCGCGTGCGCCAGCTCTTCGGCCGTCCATTCCGGCGCGTCGCCGCTGAAGAGGTGCATGTAGCGCGACTCCCGTCGCCCGGGCTCCCGCGGGAGCTTCGCGACGAACGGGCCCTCCGGCCGCGTCATCAGGTCCTCGAGTTCAGACTCCACTTCGCTCACGTCGCTGAATGGCGCGAGCCTCGCTGCGTGCGTGCGCAACTCGCCCGGCGTCTGCGGCCCGCGCAGCATCAGCTCGCAGACGATGGCGGTGGCGCGCGGCGAGAATCGCAGCGACCCGAACTGCGTATTGCAGAACAGGTGCTGGAACTTCGGCACGCGGCTGCCGAAGCCGGACTTCTCGAGCACCAGTTGGCGGCGGATGAGCCATGCCACGACCTCCCGCACGTCCCGCTCCTCGAGCGCCAGCACCGGGTCGCGGTTGCTCTTCTGGTTGCAGGCATTGGTGAGCGCGTTCAGCGACAGCGGGTACTGGTCGGGCGTGGCGATCTGCTTCTCGATGAGGCAGCCGATGACCCGTGCTTCGTGGGCGGTCAGTTCGATGGGCATGGCGCGCTCCGTGGGCTGGGTTTCGGTCGAGCGGGCGGGGCATAATCGCTCCCCCGGGACAGCGGATTCTACTCGGTGCAGGAACGCAGCGGTTCGACGCCCAGGGGCGTGCTCACGATTTCGCTGATGACGCTGAACGTCATCGCGTGGTGCGTGGTGCTGTTCGTCGTCGCCCTGCTCAAGTTCCTGGTTCCGATCCCGGCCTGGCGCCGCCTCACGAGCCGGGTCATGACCGCCCTGGCCGAGGGCTGGATCGGCACCAACAACGCGCTGTTCCGGGCCTTGGGGGCGATGCCGCTAGCCGTGCGCGGGCTCGAGGGACTGTCGACGCGCGAGTGGTACCTCGTAGTGTCGAATCACCGCTCCTGGGTGGACATCCTGGTGCTGCAGGCCGTCTTCAACCGGCGCATTCCGTTCCTCAAGTTCTTCCTCAAGCAGCAGTTGATCTGGGTTCCGTTCCTTGGGCTGGCGTGGTGGGCGCTCGATTTCCCCTTCATGCGCCGTCACTCGCCTGCGTATCTCGAGAAGCATCCCGAGAGGCGCGGCGAGGACCTCGAGGTCACGCGGCGTGCCTGCGAGAAGTTCCGCCTGATTCCGACCTCGATCATGAATTTCGTCGAGGGCACGCGCTACACGGAACAGAAGCACGCAGCCTTCAAGTCCACGTACCGGCACCTGTTGCCGCCGCGACCGGGCGGAACCTCCTTCGTGCTCTCCGCGATGGGCGGCATGCTGCACGCGATGCTCGACGTGACCATCGCCTATCCGGGCCGATCGCCGACCCTCTGGGACCTGTGCTGCGGCCGGCTGGGGACCGTGACGGTCGATGTCCGCAGGCGTGCGATCGACGAGTGGATGGCGGCCGGAGACTATGCAGGCGATCCGGCATTCCGCGCCCGCTTCAAGGACTGGCTCGCCGGCCTATGGGCCGAGAAGGACCAGTTGCTCGGCCGAATGGGTTACTGAGGGGAAGCGCGTGTCCTGGGACCTGCCGTCGCCTTTCATCCACGAGCGCGTCGCGGTGCACACCGAGATCGACGGCTATGGTCACGTGAACAACGTCGTCTACATCGCCTGGATGGACGACTGCGCCTGGGCGCACTCGACCGAGCGGGGCATCCCGCCCGAGCTCTGCCGCCGGCTCAACCGCGGCATGGCGGTCTGGCGTACGCAGGTGCACTACCTGGGATCGGCCTACGAGGGCGATCGCATCCAGGTCGCGACCTGGCCCGTGTGGAACGACGGAAAGCTGCGCATCGAGCGGCGATTCCAGATGCGGCGGCAGTCGGACGGGCAGACGCTGGTGCGGGCGCTGATCCACTACGTGTGCATCGACCTCGTGACCGGCAAGGCGAAGCGCATGCCGGAGGAATTCACGAAATACACCGTGGCGCCCGAAGTCGCCGCGGCCGTTGCGGCCGAGAGCGAGCCCTTCCAGCCGGGCGTCGAGCCGCGCGCACGCGCACCAGGCTGACGCGCACCAATAAGACACGTCGGAAACGGGAGAAACAGCATGCACGACCAGTGGACCGGCCCGGAACTCGACTCACTTGTAGGCCGGACGTCGCTCACGCGGCGCGACGTGATCGTCACTTCGCTCGCCGTCGGGTTTGCCGCGGCGGTGAGCCCGGTCTGCGCCGAAACGGTGATTACGACGGGCACCGAGGGCCTCGCGGCGGGCGAGGTGAAGATCCCCGTGTCGGATGGCGAGATTCCCGCCTACCGCGCGATGCCCGCGAAAGGTGGACGCTTCCCGGTGGTGCTCGTCGTGCAGGAGATCTTCGGCGTGCACGAGCACATCAAGGACCTCTGCCGCCGCTTCGCGAAGGAAGGCTACCTCGCCATCGCGCCGGAGCTCTACGCGAGGCAGGGCGACGTGTCGAAAATGACCGACTACAAGCAGATCTTCGCCGAGGTCGTGTCGAAGGTGCCCGACGCGCAGGTGATGTCGGACCTCGACGCGGCCGTCGCGTGGGCGGGCAAGTCGGGGGCGGGCGACACGTCGCGCGTCGGCATCACCGGCTTCTGCTGGGGCGGGCGCGTCGTCTGGCTCTACGCCGCGCACAGCGCGACGCTCAAGGCCGGGGTCGCCTGGTACGGCCGGCTGAGCGGCGAGACGACGCCGTTGCAGCCGAAGTATCCGCTCGACGTCGTTGCGGAACTCGAGGCGCCCGTGCTCGGGCTCTACGGCGGACAGGACCAGGGCATCCCGCTCGCGGACGTGGAGAAGATGCGCACGGCACTCGCGGCCGCGAAGAACCCTTCGGAGATCGTCGTGTTCCCGGATGCGGGCCACGGTTTCAACGCGGACTACCGTCCGAGCTACCGGGCCGAGGACGCGAAGGAAGGCTGGCGTCGCTGCCTCGCGTGGTTCAGGAAGCACGGCGTGGGTTAGACGATCGAGGCGCCCGCGTGAATGCGACGCGGCGACCCGGGCAGCTCAGAACTTCCAGAGCACGCCGACGTTGGGAATGAGCGGCAGCCAGTTCCGGTATTCGTGCTGGAGGACCGCCACACCGTCGTCCTCGGTCTCGTAGCCGAAATCCGTGCAGCAGGGATTCTGGCGGTCGAAGGCGTTCGTGACCTCGGCGAAGATGTTCAGCGTTCCGCGCGGCAGCGCGAAATCGCGGCTCACCCGCGCGTCCACGGACGCGTAGGCCCCGAGCCGCGACGCGTTGCGCGGCCCGACCGACACGGTCTGCGATCCGGGGACCGAGCCCACGATCGTGACCGGCGTCGTGGGCCACCCCGTGTGGTAGGTGGCCGCGAGCGTGGCCTGCCAGCCGCCCTGCGACCACGAGATGCCGCCGCCGAGGTTGTTGGTCTGGTCCCAGCTGCGCAGCGTGTTCTGCCCGCCGCGGCGGTCGTAGACGCGGGACCACGCGTAGTTGAACCAGCCGTTCCACGGCGAGTCGCTCCTGCGGGTCAGGAGGAATTCCACGCCCTTCGCGCGTGACGAGCTGGGCCAGATCGCCACGCGGTCCCAGCGCAGTTCCGGGACCAGCGAGGTCGGGTCGTAGAGACTCTCGAAGCGCAGCGCGGGTTGGTCGTAGTCCTTGATGTAGCCCTCGAGCCGCAGGTTGAAACCCTGAGGAAGAGCCTGCTCGATCCCGAGGATTTCGTGGATCGCGCTCTGGGGCCTGAAGAAACGGCCGACGCCGTCCTCGACCTGCAGTTCGTTGATTCCCTGTGACTGCTTGTAGATACCCCAGCTCGCGCGCAGCAGGGTCCTGGGCGCGGCCTGGTAGAGCAGGTTCACCCGCGGCCCGAGCTGGTCGCTGCCCTCCGGGGTATAGGTCTCGTCGTCCCAGCGCAGGCCGAATTCGGCGGTCAGCGGGTCGGCGATGCGCACGCGGCTCGACACGTACATCGCGTAGTGCTCCCCGGAGGGCTTCGGCGAGAGGTCGTTTACCCGCGTGATCGCGCCGCTGCCGGGGAACGGATAGCCAGGCTCGAAGTGCACGATGCTCGAATAATCGTAGGTCGCGTCCATCGAACGGACTTCGCCTCCGAAGCGCGTGAGCCATCGGTCACTGCGCCAGGTGGCGTCGAGCTTGAGCCCGAGCACGTCGTAGTGACGGTGGTCGTCGGCAGTCCCCGTGCGCACGTCTTCCTCGTCGATTTCGCCATGGCGGGTCGTCTTGACATGGGTGTACGAGGCGATGGCCCGCGCGGTCAACGCACTGGAAAAATCGTGTTCCAGCGTGCCCCAGACATAGCTGTTGCCGTACGTGGCGTCGGCGGATTCGGTCTCGAACTTGTTCGTGACATCCGCGTGGTCGCTCGACGCCAGGAAGTGCAGGCTGCCGCGCGTACCGGGCGTGAATTCGTAGTCGAGCCGCGCAAAAGCGTCCGAGTAGCGCAGTTCCCCGTAGGAGGCGCTGACGAGGTTGGCGATCTCATCGAGGTTGCTGCGACGTGCGGCGACGAGCCACTGGCCCTTGCCGTCCGCGAAGCGATTGAACGCGAACAGGCTCGCATTGAACAGGCTCAATCCGAGCGCGTACTGCTGGTCCGCATCGGGGTGCACCGACGTCGCGTCTATGACGGCGCTCATGCGGTCGCCGAATTCGGCGGTGAACCCCCCGGCGTGCACGTCAAGGCCTTCCAGGATCGACGGATCCAGCAGGCTGGTCGGGCTCTGGAGGACCTTGAGGTGGAACGGTTCGTAGAGCGGGAAGCCGTCGAGCGACACGAGGGTTTCGTTGGCGACGCCGCCCCTCATGTACGCGAGTCCCGAGACACCATTGCTCGCGGCCCCCGGCAGGCGGTGCACCGCCTTGAGCGTGTCGTCGGCGAGTCGCGGCATCCCCTCGATCTCGCCCTGCGTGAGGAAGGTGCGTCCGTCGGGAACCAGGGCCGACAACGAGTAGCGGCTGGCGGCGACGACTATTTCCTCCATGGGTGTGGGCGCGGCACGCTCAGGCGCGGCCGCGGCCGCTTCGTGACGGACCACCGCGTAAGTGTCGGCGCCCACCGGCTGCGCCTCGAGGCCATGCTGCGCGAGCAGTTCCTGAAGCACCCGGAGCGGCGCGCCCGCCCTGGGCTCGCTCGTCACCTTGAGCGAGGGCGGGACGGTCTCCGTGCTGTAGACGAGGTGCAGTCCATGCTGCCCGAACTCGTGGAGCACGTCGTCCAGCGGACGCCCGGCGTAGGGCGGGTCCGCGGAGGCTGCCGCCGACCACAGCGCCGCGGCGCATGCGAGCGTTGCGGCAAGGGTCACGCGTTTGGCGTGGGTCGTGGAATGGAGCTCGAGTGGCACGGGCGTCGGCTTGCGCAGGAACCCGCGCGCAGCGCGAGCCTGCGGGATAGTAGCCGAGCCGGACCTGCCGGCCTACTGCGGATGCCCCCGAGTCAGCGTGCCGCCACGTCGATCGTGATCTGCTCGTCCTCTACCACGGGCCGCAACGAGGTCGTCGAAAGTACCGCCGCGACGGCCTGGTCGGGCTCCAGTTCCTCGACGGTGCCGCGCAGGGTGACGTTCCGCGCCTGGCGCTCGGCGACCGGAGACGAGTAGACGACCTTGCGCCCCGTCTCCCGCCCGGCCCAGGAGAGGAACTCATCCACCGAGCGGCCTTCGATGCTGAAGGGCGGTGTCACGCCGTTCACCCACTTCCAGTCGGCCGCCGTCGGCGCCAGCCGCGAACGGGTCATGCCACCGTCGCTCACGGTCAGGACTTCGCCGGCGCTGCCGAGCACGCGGCCTCGTGCGCCACTGATTTCCACGCGCCCCTCGCGAATCCCAACGCGCAGGCCGCCATCGGCCAGCCGCGCCTCGTACTGCGTGCCGAGGTGGCGCACGCTGCCGACGGGCGTCTCGAGCTGGAAATCGGCTGCCGGCGCCCCGGCGTCCGGACCCGAGTCGACGTATACGGCGCCCTGCGACAGGTTCGCATCGCTTTCGTCGTTGAACGCGAGCTGCGTGGCGGAATCGAGCCGAAGCTCCACGCCGTGCTTCACCGTGAGCGCAGCGCGCCCGGTGCTGCCGGTGCGGATCACGGTGCCGGCCTTTACGACGCTGCCGGCGGCCAGCGGGGTCCAGTGACCGTCCCCGGCATCCATCTGCACGTCGCCGACGACACGCGCGAGCGACGCCACGGTGCCGCTCTCCGGCAGGTATAGCGGTCGAGCCATCCAGACCGCCACCGCCGCGACTGCCACACCGGCGGCCGCCGCCCAGCCCGTGAATTGCCGTCGCTGCTGTCGTGCTGTAACGGTGTCCCGCCACTCGGCCTCGACCACTGCGCGGACCTCCGCCGCCGCCTGTGTGGACGGCTGGTGGCGAGGGCCGGTGGCCGCGAGCAGGCGGGCGAGGTCGCCGTCGTCCTGCCCGGCCGGCAACTGTTCGTCGTACATGTCCTTTCGTCCCCTCATGCTTCGAGGCTCGCGAGTACGTCGGCCGCGGATGCGCCGAACACTGACTCGAGCCCCTCCCTGAACGCCACCCGCGCGCGCGCCAGCAGCGACTGCGCCGCGGTATGGCCGATTCCCAGCAGGTCTCCGATTTCCTCGACGGACCTGCCCTCCACGTATTTCCACTCGAGCGCCTCGCCGTAGCGGCCCGGCAGGCGGTCCAGGACCGCGTGCACCAGGCGCTTCAGTTCGGCGCCGTCGCAGCGACGCAGCGGATCGTCCGCCGCCGGCGCCTCGATGGACTCGAGCGCGAGCCGCACCTCCTCGCTGTCCTCGATGAGGACGACCTTGCCCGAATGGCGTCGCTGCGAGCGAACCTGGTCGGCGATCTCGCGGCGACAGATCTGGCACAGCCACGTGAACATCGCCGCGTCGCCCCGGTAGTCGCCGAGGCGCCGCATGGCCTTGATGAGAGTGGTCTGCACCACGTCCTTGGCCGTGTCCTCGTTGCGATTCAACCGTGGCAGGGCGAAGCGAAAGATGCGCGGGAAATAGATCGTGAAGAACTCGCTGAAAGCGCGCTCATCGCCCGCCAGCATCAGCCTCACCAGTTCCTGGTCGTCCGTCACGTGCCTGCGCGCTCCTGTACTGGCCAGTTAGACGTCGGATAAGACGCAAATCAATCGCGATTGGGCTGGCGCCCGGCCCGCCAGGGTGTCGTCGGTCGGTAACCTACTGGATACGCGCATGAAATCCGGTTGTCGACGGTTCCGCGATTGATTCTGGCGGTCGCGGTCGTCTAACACACGAACCCGGGCGCCTGGCCTCGGGACGCATGAGCCGAAGGAGCCCCGCCTTGTACGATCGAACAGCCGTCGAGACTGCAGTCGAGTCGAGGGTCATGGCACCGCGTGAGCGACAGGCCTGTCGCCGGCCGCTGGGCAGGGCGCTGCGCCTTGCGACCGCGGAGGCCGGCAGCCACGAGCGCGCCGAGGTCGAGGCCTTCGTGGGCGACGCGTTCGTGCGCAAGCACGATGCGACGGTGACGAGCTTCATGCCGACGCTGCTTTCGTTCCGCGAACACGCCGGTACGCTGCGCGGGGCCGTGGGGCTGCGCGGGGCCGGCGAGCATTCCCTTTACCTGGAGCAGTACCTCGACCAGCCGGTCGAGTCGGCGATTGCAGCTGCGATGGGTCGCCCGGTCCGCAGGCGGCAGGTGGTCGAGGTCGGCAACCTCGCCGGAGCGAACTGCCGGACCGCCGTGCGGATGGTGGCGCTGCTTCCTTCGCACCTGCTCGCCCGCGACTACCAGTGGATCGTCTTCACGGCCACCAGCGCCGTGCGCGAAATCCTGCTCGGCTTCGGTGCCCCCCTGATCGAACTCGCCCGTGCAGAGCGCGCGCGAGTCGCGCTCGGGTCGGACCAGTGGGGCCGCTACTACGAGACGGATCCGCGCGTGTTCGCCGGGTTCCTGCCCGACAGCCGCAACGTTCGCGGTTTCGGCACGGCAGACCATGACCACTAGCCCGCCGCAGGACGCCTTGCGCCGAACGGCACCGGAGCGCGTCGCCCTGGACGATGGGCGGCGAACGGTCAGCTTCGGCCAGCTCGGCCCGTTGCTCGAGGAGGAGGGCGCATGGCTCTCCGTTGCCGGCGAGCGCTTCGCGCTGCTCGCCGACAACGGGATCGGCTGGGCCGTCGCCGATCTCGCGCTGCACCTCCGGCAACTGCCTTCGGTGCCGCTGCCGGGGTACTTCACGTCGCAGCAGGTACAGCACGTCCTTGACGACGCCGGCATCGACTGCCTGCTCACGGACGACCCCGATCGCATGCGCGACCTGCTGTCCGGCTGGCACAGAAATGGGGTTTCCCCACGCACCGGACTCACGACGTTCTGCCGCCGACTCGACCCGGCCTCGCGACCACTGCTACCGCCCGGCACGGTCAAGGTGACCTACACCTCGGGCAGCACCGCCGCGCCAAAGGGTGTATGTCTCGGTGCCGCAGACCTCGAGGCGATCGCCGCGTCCCTCGCCGGCGCCACGGCTATGCTCGGCGTCGAGAGGCACCTCTGCCTGCTGCCGCTCGCGACACTGCTCGAGAACGTCGGTGGCGTGTATGCGCCGCTGCTCGCGGGTGCGTGCAGCGTGCTGCCTTCCGCGACGGTCACCGGCATGAGCTACGCGGGCCCCGATGCTGCACGGTTGCTGCGTTGCACCTCGGAGTCGCGCCCGGAGAGCCTGATCCTCGTGCCCGAACTGCTGCGACTGCTGGTCGTCGGCGCCGAACGCGGATGGCGCGTGCCGCCGTCGCTCAAGTTCGTCGCGGTCGGCGGCGCGCCGGTCGCGGTGGAGCTCCTCGAGCGCGCGGCGGCGGTCGGGCTGCCCGTGTACGAGGGATACGGCCTGAGCGAGTGCGCATCCGTCGCCTGCCTCAACGCTCCCGGGGCGCGCCGGCCGGGCAGCGTCGGGCGGCCGCTGCCGCACGCGCGCGTGCGCGTCGCAGAGGGCGGCCAGCTCATGGTGTCCGGCGTCACGATGCGCGGCTACCTCGGTGACCCTCCGCGACGACCGGGCGAGGAATGGGCGACGGGCGACCTGGGCGAGATCGACGCCGATGGCTACGTCTACGTGCGGGGCCGGATCGGGAACATGTACATCACGAGCTTCGGGCGCAACGTCGCGCCGGAGTGGGTCGAGCGCGAGATCGCCCTCGAGCCCGGCATCCGTCACGTGATGGTGCATGGCGAGGCACGGCCCCACGCGATCGCGATCGTGAGCGCGTCCTGCGACGGCGCCGACGCGGCGACGATCGACCGCGCGATCGGGGCCGCCAACGCACGCCTGCCGGACTATGCACAGGTGCGCCGCTGGGTGCGCGCGCCCGAGCTGTTCTCCTTCGAGAACGGTCTGCTGACTTCCAACGGCCGGTTGCGCCGGCCTGCCATCGTCGAGCGCCATGGCGCGCTGCTCGACGCGCTCTACCGCGAAGAAATCGCTTCCTGAACGAGGTGAATGATGACATTGCACGAGCAACTGGCTCGCGAGACCGCTGTTGACCGGGAATTCCTGCTGTCGGCACCGGTCATCCAGCGCTGCCTCGCCGGCGAGGTCACGCGCGAACTCTACCTCGCGTTCCTGACCCAGGCGTACCACCACGTCCGTCACACCGTGCCGCTGCTCATGGCAGTCGGCTCGCGGCTGCCGGACCGTCATGCGTGGCTGCGCGACTCGATGCTGCACTACCTCGAGGAGGAGACGGGCCACGACGAGTGGATCCTGAACGACATCGAGGCCGCGGGTGGAGATCGTGCAGCGGCGGCCGCGTCGCAGCCGGCGGTCGCAACCGAGGCGATGATCGCCTACGCGTACGACACCGTGATGCGGCGCAATCCCGTCGGCTTCTTCGGCATGGTGCACGTGCTGGAAGGCACCAGTGTTTCGCTGGCGCTCAACGCCGCGGATCGCATCAAGTCCACGCTCGGATTGCCGGCGCGCGCATTCACGTACCTGCGCAGCCACGGCGAACTCGACCAGGAGCACGTCCAGGACCTGGCGCGCATCCTCGAGCGCCTCACGGACCGCGAGGACGGGGAGGCGGTCCTGCGCTGCGCGAAGGGCATCTACTGGCTCTACGGCCAGGTCTTCCGCTCGCTTGAAGCCGGCGCGACGTCGGTGAGCCCTGCGCAATCATTGAGGAAGACGGCATGAACCCTGCATCGATCCGCGCCCTGATCACGGGCGGGGCCGGAGGCATCGGCGGCGCCATCGCGTCGGAGCTGCTCGCGCGCGGCGCATCCGTGCTGCTCGTGGACCGTGACGCGGCGGCGCTCGGCCGTGCCGCGGAGCGCCTTGCGAAGCATGGCGCTCGCGTCGGCACGCTGGCCGCCGACCTGACGAGCAGCGCCGACCGGCAGCGCATCTGTGCCGACGCGGCCGGCTGGCGCGACGGCGTGAACGTGCTGGTGAACAACGCCGGCATCAACCACTTCAGCATGTTCGAGGACCAGCCGCCGGAGCAGCTGGACCTCGCGCTCGCGATCAACGTGCAGGCGCCGATGCACCTGTGCCAGGGCATGCTCCCGCAGTTGCGGCGGCAGCC
>Ga0209253_10001070_pt1 | contig 24016 bp, 19 predicted proteins | sample FrelakmetBRP12BR_FD_187145 | JGI IMG/M metagenome (GOLD analysis project Ga0209253, IMG submission 187145) | Freshwater lake sediment microbial communities from the University of Notre Dame, USA, for methane emissions studies - BRP12 BR (SPAdes)... | ecosystem: Environmental > Aquatic >...
TGCTGTGTACCCATTCAACAACCTCCCTTAAGCAGCAAGGGGGATCGGACCATCCGCTCCCATGACTTGTCATGTTTGCAAATCAGATTCCAGACTGAGTGATGGCCGCGCGGCGAACGGATGGTCGAAATTACTCAGCAAATGCACGGGTCCGAAGGATCGGACGCTCGCGGTGTGTGCATGCTGCCTTGAAGGTAGGGGAGTCTCTGTGCACCGACACACAGGCTGCACGGAAAGCCGTGCGTCAATGCTCGCCGGAGTGCAGCGCTACGCTATTCCTGCTGACCGAAGCCGAGATCGCAAACCCTATTCATTAGCCAAGATATTGATGCGATGCGCCAGGCAGCCGGCGCTAAATCCGTTATTGATGTTCACGACTCCCACGCCGGAGGCGCATGAATTGAGCATGGTCAAGAGAGGGGCGACCCCGCCAAAGTTGGCCCCGTAACCGATGCTCGTTGGGACCGCGATGACGGGACAGTTGACCAGCCCGCCGATGACGCTCGGAAGCGCCCCGTCCATACCGGCCACTACCACCACGACACGGGCCTGCATGAGCCTGCTATGACGGGCAAGGACTCGATGCAGCCCCGCCACCCCTACGTCGCAGATCGCCTCAACACGACTCCCCAAGACTTCGGCTGTGACTCGGGCCTCTTCCGCAATCGGGATGTCCGCTGTGCCGGCGGTGACGATCAGTACATCTCCATTTCCCCTCCGTGTTGGGTGACATACCGTGACGGCGCGGGCCAACTCATGATAGACGGCACGGCGATTCAAACGCAGCAAGGCACGTGCGACCTCGGGTGCAACGCGAGGCACCACGAGATGCTGATGCTGAGCCAGCAGCTTGCGCGCAAGGCTGACAATTTCTTGTTGGGTTTTGCCGTCACAGAACACGACGGGCGGAAATCCTTGCCGTGCGGACCGCAGAATGCCCTGAGATGCGCCATCGCCGCTCTCACGGGGCGTCTTTGAGCGTGCATTGGCAGCTACTGTGGACTTCCTTATCATTGCATCAGTCCTCGTCGTGTGCGGCAAACAGAAATGCCATCACCTGCTCACCGGTGAAGACGGCAAAATCCGTCAAGACATCCGCCACCTCCATGCCCGTGAGTGTTGCCACTTTCTGGGCCAGGACGTGGCGTTGTTGCGCAAACAGAGTCTGATACAGCTGCTTCACCAACGCCCGGCCTTCTTCTGTTTGGATGAGCTTCTGTTCAGCCGTTGGTAGCACACCTTGCGACCGCACCACCATCATATCGGGGGTTACGTGTACGCGGATGCGCTCGGCGAAGCTGCCCGCCATGAACTCCAACTGAAACTGGCAGACCACCTTGCGAACTGCCGCTGTAAGGGTCTCCTGTTGCTGTAATGACTTGTTGTGCATCATCTCTCAAATGGCTCCCCACCAAGAGTGGATCCTGTGGCGACTACGTCGTGAAGGTGCGAGACCTATCACTGGAGCGGCACCGCACAGCGCCGGAGTCGGTCCATCACCGCCAGTCCCAGACCTTGCTCGTCGCAAGGTTCGGCATACAGTCGGTCGAGTCTGAGCGTATCCAGCCGGCGAAGCGCCGCGAATAAATTGCGCGCCACCTCGCGCAGATCGCCGGCCGCCGAGAGCACTTCGATCGCACAGAACCGATTGTCCGCGTGGCCCAGCGCCGACATGGCCAGCAGCCCTGCTCGCTCATGTCCTTGAATCATTGGGGCTGCCCCTTGGGCGGCCAGGATGGTCACCGGTGTTCGGGTCGCATAATGGCGGGGGAGTTGGCCCGGCGCGACCATCGTCCGGGTAGCAGTCGCTCGCACGACCGGGCCAATGACTTCCCGGATCTCTGCGAGCGTGACGCTGCCTGGTCGCAGCAGTGTAGGCCAGGTGCCGGTCGTCGAGACAATGGTGGATTCTACGCCAAGTGGGCACGGACCCCCGTCAAGCACCAGGTCCACGCGATCGCCGAGTCCATCCACCACATGTTGCGCGCACGTCGGACTTACGTAGCCGAACGGATTGGCGCTCGGCGCGGCGATCGGGACGCCGGCTTCCCGGATCAGCGCCCGCGCCACCGGATGAGCCGGCATCCGAATCGCGATAGTGGGAAGCCCTGCCGTCACAATATCGGGAACCTGCTCTCGCTTCGGCAGCACTAATGTCAGAGGACCAGGCCAAAACGCATCCATCAACCGGTGATCGCCGAAGCTGATCGTCTCGACCAGCCGATCGAGGGACGCCCGCATCGCAATATGCACGATGAGGGGATCGAATGACGGGCGCTGCTTGGCCTCGAAGATGCGCGCCACCGCCTCGGGATTCAGCGCATCACAGCCGAGCCCGTATACCGTTTCAGTCGGAAAGGCAACGAGGCCGCCGTTCCGGATCACCCCGGCGGCCAGCCGAATTGACTCAGGATTCGACGCAGAAATTACTTGAGCAGCCGCCATTATGATGACCAGCAAGAGGGGGCAGTGGATGTTGCGCCAGCGTGCTCATTGCAGCACCGTTCAACCGCATGGACCCCCTTGTTTCATGGTTTACTCTACTGATTCGTGCCGGCGTCCGGCCGATTGTTGTCCCAATAGCCTTTGTCCGGCAGGCCCTTCGCCTCAATAGTAAATTGCCCGGCTTCGACCGTGACCCACTGCGTGGGAGAGCAACAGGTCCGGTCCGGCAACACATCCCACGACCCTCGACGGACCACGAGCGGCCCGACTGAAAGATCATCATAGAAGGCGCCGCGCTTCCCGATTCCATAGAGATTCCTGTGAGGGACTGTGACGACGATCTCTGTGTCGCTCCAGGACTGCACCAGCGCCGCCGCCCCGTTGAACAAGACTTCCGTGCGCGACACATTGGACACCACCGTGTTCCCGGAATCCGGCTCGTTGATTTCCACATCCAACCGCCGTTTATAGGCCTTTTGACTCAAGCTCAACCCGGTGTGCTCCGCCGTCTTCAAAAACGTCCCGAACCCTTTGCCCTTGATCGTCACAATCGCATCCAAGCCGGCTGATTTGGGATCGTATGAGTCGATCACCGGCGTGACCACGGTAAAATTCCCGGCCTCCGTCACAACGTCGCCCTGCTCCTGGCAACAGGTTCCATCCGGCTTGGGGTTCGATGCGCTCCGATAAATCCTCACGGGACCGCTTTTCGCGCTGAACGGCACCCAGACATCGATGCGGTCATCATGCCACCGGTAGATCACGGCCGGCACTCCGCCGATTTCGACGCGATTCTCGCCCGTATTAAAATCCCTAAAATTATAGGGTGTCGACCCGCTTTCAGAGTAGAACCCGAAATGCTCCCCAGTGATGCGCAAGAGTGTGCCAATCGGCGCACTGGGAGGCGACATCGCCGATACCTTGGGGGTATGGACCGTAAAGTTTCCCAATGTCCGTTGGCGTCCCTTCTGCCGGAGCACCATGGGACCAGACTCGGCGCCGAGCGGAACATGGACGACGATCACATCGTCTTTCCACTGAGCAATCGTCGTCGGGCGGTTCCCGATAAGAAGGGCATCATCAGCCTCCTTGGTGCCAAACCCTTGGCTGAACAACACCACCTTGGTACCAGCCGGTCCCTCCATCGGATCCACCCGCACGCTCGGCACCAGGGCCAGCGGCACGGCGTTACTCGCCAGGTATTCTACCGGGGCGCAGCAGGAACCATCGGCCAGCGGGTCGGACGAAGCCAACCGTACGACAACATCCCCGGGCGCCGCATTCGTCGGAATCTCGACCTCGATCTTGTCGTCCTTCCACCGGCGCGGACGCACCACCACCCCGCCGATCACCACCTCGTTGACGCCGAACATTGTGTTGGGATCGCGTCCCCCGGCTGTGGCGCCGAAATGTTCGCCGGTGATCGTGACGGTCGTGCCGCGTTCGGCCTCGGTCGGCGTGATGGACGCAATGCGCGGCGTCACCACCGTGAACGTCCCGGCGGAGAGTTTCTTCTTCCCGATCATCATCTCGACGGGACCGGTCGTGGCCTTGAACGGCACCTTCACCTCAACCAAGTCGGATTCCCACCGCTGGATCAGTGCCGGTACCCCGGCGAATGTCACTTTGTTGAACTGCACGGATTTAAATTGGCCTAACCCTTTGCCGCTCACGACTACCGTCGCACCAGGCGTCGCACGATCCGGTTGGAGTATGATTTGTTGAGCAGATGCGCCCACTCCCGGAGAGGCGCCAATAAGCCCGAGCGCACTGAACAGCACCGTCACCCCCCACATTCTCTGAAACGGTCTCATCGGTCGACTCACAGATACTGTTCGATAGTCTTGCATCGGGCAACGCATCTCGTTCTCCTCCTGTGTCCAGTCAGCACCCATTTGTTTCTCCGGCGTTCAACTATCTGCAAACCCTGAGGGCGGTGTAAGCGCACCGAGCAAGGCCGACAGGGTCCGGGACTCGACCGGCTTGACCAGACAGTCCATGGCCCCCCGGCTCCGCCATACACGCCGTAACTCTGGTGTCATCAGTGTGCCCATGATCACGACCGGCAGGTCTCGAACATGTTGCCATATAGCCTTGAGTATTTCGGGGCCGTCCACTCCCTGCGCAGCGGTGTCCAAGAGCACCACGTCGACTCCGTGATGATCCAAGATGTCCAGCGCCTCCCGGCCTGAGGAGGCTTCCAGGACGTCCCACTGCCGGTCTCTAAAGAAGGCGTTGAGGCCCTCTCGACCGTTCGGATCGCCATCCACAATAAGAACCCGTTGGGTGTGCCTCCACGTATGGGCTGAGGCGCCATGCCGCGGTATTGTCATGTCTATGTTCTCAGCGCTGTCTCATTGGGGTTCATCGTGTGGTGTCTCGCGCGGATCAGTGGCCGGAGGGTTCCCGCCAGATGAATCGAACCGGTCACCACCACGACGCCGTCTCCTCCCGCGATGGTCAGCGCTCGTGCAACGGCCTGCTCAGGCTCGATGATCACCTCCGTCGGCGTTGCGCTCCGTTCTTGCCAGAGCGCTGCCAATTCCTCCGGTGCGGTTGCACGTATTCCTGGATAGCGTGTGAAGATCACGCGTCTGGCACCACAGTCGGCAAAATGAGCGATCAGTTGTTCCACCTCTTTATCCCGCGGGATTCCCACGATGAGAACCCGATCCCGCCCTTCGAAGAGAGTGCGCACGATCACCGACAGGCTAGCCGCCGCCATGGCATTGTGCGATCCGTCAATCACGACCGTCGGGCGGCCTGGAAACACCTCGCAACAGGCGGGGAGGATAACAGTCTCCAGTGTCCGGCGGACGTGGTCTTCCGTCAGTGCCGGAAGTCGTTCCCGCTGGCACAACGTCTGGAACGCCGCCATCGCATGCGCCGCGTTCGTCGCCATGAAGGCCGCCGGGCAGTTGAGCGTGATATGTTTCCAGATGGTCTGATACACACGAATCGAGCAGGTGCCTCGGTATCCGGTCCGCGCAAACCCGCTTACCTCGTAATCATGCCCCAGCAGAAAATCATGGCCCATCAGGCACACCGGTGCGTCGAGTTGGGCTGCGCGCGCGAGGATCACCGCCTGCGCGTTCTCCCTCATCGCGCCGACCACCACCGGCACCTTCGGTTTGATGATGCCGGCCTTTTCGAACGCGATTTGATCCAAGGTCTCCCCCAGCAGATCCATATGGTCGAAGTCGACGGTGGTGATGACGCAGGCTTCCGGGAGGATTACGTTGGTCGCGTCGAGGCGGCCTCCGATACCGACTTCGATGACGGCCCAGTCGACGTGCTCGGCCCGAAACGCGCAGAAGGCGGCAGCCGTGAGTAACTCGAAGTGGGTCAGCTCTTTTCCTGTGTCCGCAAGGAACGGCCGAAGCTCATTGAAGGCTTCCACGAAGGTCTGCTCACTGACCGGCGTACCATTCACATCGATCCGTTCGCACAGCCGCTCGATGTGCGGACTGGTGTAGAGGCCGACACGCAGCCCGGTTGCTCGTAACAAGGCCGCCAGCATCCGGCTCACACTGCCTTTCCCCTTGGTTCCCGTCACATGAATGGTCCGGAACGCCCGATCCGGTCTCCCCAGAGCCTCGACGCAACGGATCATTCGGTCGAGTGTGAAGACCCGTTCAGCGGGGATCTGCCGGTCAGCCTCATAGTTGAGGCGGCTATCCAGCAGGGCCTGTACCTCGGCCAACGACCGGAATGGTTCGGCCAGTGAGACGTGAACCTGTTCACTCACGGGGTTCATAGCTCTCCGTCATGACGATTTCTCCGACCCATAGCCACTCGCCGATCTTCTGTCTGTCTTGCCTTTCCCGTTACTCAGAGAGAGCGTCGGTAGCGTTTGCGGATCGGCCCCTGACCGTCGTCATAACAGGCCCTCCTTGTCCGATAAATGGCCAGGCACCGAAGCCTTCATTTATCCGACCGCGTTGGATGCCACAGACTCTGCGAGAGGCCGGCAATAGCCCCCCAGGTCTAAGGAGCCGGTCACCACGACGAGTCCCTGCGGTCCTGCTTCCCGGACGGCCCTCTGAAACGCTTCAGCGGGGTCGGTCACAACCTCCGTCGGCGCCTGCGTACAGGATCGCCAGATCGCGGCAAGTTCCTGAGGGGCGGCTGCGCGACTCTCTGGATACCGGGTGAAGACGGCGTGGCCAGCTTCTGCACCGGCCAGATGCCGGATGATTTTGTCGACCTCTTTTTCTCGCGGGAGCGAGACGAGCAGGACCGTTCGGCGGCCGTCACGGATGCTTCGGATGGTCGAGGCGAGACTTGCGGAGGCTGATGCATTGTGGGCCCCGTCAATGACGACTGTCGGCTGTTCGCCCAGCACTTCGCAGCAGGCCGGCAAATATAACTGCTCGAACGTGCGGCGCAGGACCGGTTTGTCCAATGTGGCAACCAGTCCGCGGCGCCGGAGGACGTCGTACGCCGCAAGCGCATGGGCTGCGTTGGTCGCCATAAACGAGGCCGGTGAGTTGAGGGTGATTCCTTCCCAGATTGTGCCCCCGACCCGAACGGTGCACGTTCCACGGCAGCCGGTGCGCACGAAATCCTTTGCCTCATAGTCCCGCCCGATGAGCAACACCGGGGCCTTCAGCTGCTCCGCGCGGGAGAGCACCAGCGACCGAGGCCCGTCTTGCATGGGCCCGCACACAACCGGAGTGAATGGCTTGATAATCCCGGATTTCTCTGTCGCAATCTGTTCAAGGGTATCTCCGAGGATGTCCATATGGTCGTACTCCACGTTCGTGATCACCGAGACCTCCGGCGCGATCACGTTGGTGGCGTCTGCTCTCCCGCCGATCCCGACCTCCACCACGGCATAATCGACTTTGGCGGCGCGGAATGCGAAGAAGGCCGCGACGGTCATGAATTCGAACGGGGTCATCGAGACACCGGCTTCGTCCATCAACGACTTGAGCCGGTTACAGGCATCCACCAGCTCCTGATCGTTGAGGGGGAGACCGTCGATAGAGATCCGCTCACGAAAATGCTCGAGATGGGGGCTGGTATAGAGCCCGACTTTCATGCCTCCGGCTTGGAGAAGGGCCGCCGTCATTCGACTGACGCTGGTTTTACCGTTGGTGCCGGTAATGTGGACGGACCGATAGGCTCGGTCGGGACGATCGAGGGCCTGAAGACATCTGGCGATTGCCCCGAAACTGACGGTGCCGTCAGATGGTCGCCCGCTCAGCATGCAGGCGGTTTCGAGTTCGCCGAGATAATCCGTAATCTCCCGGTACGAGGAGAAGGCGACGGCCCAGTAGGGCGGATCCTTCTTCGACGCGTTGTTCAGCATAGACACCTCCTTCGTGCGCATCCCCGGACTGTTCCGGGGCCGTCTATACCTGCCCGACGCCGACACGTACGAGTCGCGGGGCGGGATCTGGAGCGATGGCGTCCCAGCCTCCCGTGCCATCGTATCGACAGTAGGATCGTGTTTCCGGTTCCAACACGATCAGGCGGAGCCAGTGATTATGAAACAGGGTCTCCAGCAGCGGCTGCCTGGCGATGATGGCCGCCACCCGCGACCGCGGCGCCTCGATAATGGCGGTGAGACGGAGCGGATCGTGATAGGGCGTTGAGCCGTTCATAACCGACTGAACGGGCAGTCCCATGCGGAGGTCGCTCTGGTTCCCGGTCATGACACCGATACGGCCGGTCACGTTGTGGTACACCTTGCTGCCGCTGCCGTAGGTGTCAGGCGCCACAGTGGAGAAATAGTATTCGCTGTTGATCCATTGGGCGACGATCAACGGCGCCGTCATGATGATCTCGAGCAGTTTGCCGTCCGGATCGGCCGCATGGTCATAGGAATGGAGAAACGCGCGGCCCTCCAGATTGTGACCGGTCGTTAAGCGGCGGTTGCCGATAATGAACCAGCTGTTTCTGGCGAGGCCCCATTCCGGACGGACTTGAGCCCAGTCGAGGCTGCGTCGTTCGATCGCCCGGAGCGCCGCGTCCTGCACAGGCTCCACGCTCTCGCCGGTGAGTCTCCCGTACCGTTCCAGGGCCGCTTCGGCCCCTGCCATGGCGATATCCTCCAACACCTGCGTCAGCTCTTTCCGGTGCGTAGAGGGCACGTCTTCCAGGTCGCCGACGGTGAGGCGGTCGGTCGTCGTGTCGTGGCGCGCCGCGACGAAATGGGTATCGCCGGGAATGACGAACCCTCGCTTCGCCAACAGCTCTCGAACCTGCGGCCGGTTGGCGATCGTGGCAAATACCCGGGCGTTGGGCAGTCCCTGGCTGCCGCCGCAGGCGCCGCAGTCGAGCGCCGATTCGTAGGGGTTGTTGTGGGAGGTGCTGCCATGTCCGCACAGAAAGACCAGTCGCGAGAAAGACGAGGTGAGCCCCATCAATCGCAGCGAGGTTTCCACATAATAGGCCTGCTCGTTGGGACTGAACCCGGTGCGGGTAATGCGATCGATCCGTGCCGCGTTGTCGAGTCCCGTCATGCGGCATTCGCGACGGAGATCCTCGAGGACTTGGGCTTCGTGAGCCGGCCCGAGCACGAGTAGATGGCCGAGCTCCCCCGGGATCACGGAGGATGGCGGGGTTTCTGATAAGGCCTGCAGCCGGATATTCTCCAGCCGTTGCGGAGTCAGCAGTGCCCCGTCCACGTGGTGGTGCGTTCTGAGCCATCGCAAGATTCGTATCCGTTGTTCCGCCGCCATCATCTCGTGGGCTTCGGAAGTGGTGAGCTTATCCACGGTCAGAGACGTGGCGACGGGTGGCATCAGCGTGTGTCCGACCCATGCGGCGATCCGGTGATACCAGCGTGGGAAGAGCGTTTTTCCCAGTAAAGCCCAGCCGAAGAACCACCCGACGGCTTCGACCATGACGTACGGGGTGATGACGTTATGTTTCAGGTCATGCAGCAGTTCCTGCCCGGCTTTTACCGTGGAGACCGTCGCCCTGCGCCGTTGGGCCGTGCCGCCGTCATAGGTACGTGGGACTTCCCGCAAGACATGTTTGGGCTTCAGCAAAACCGGGCATAGTGCGGTCTCATGCGGCTCGTCGAGGGATCGGTATGACATGGGGAGGCCAAAGAAGCCGGCAAAGCCATAGGTTTCGTAACCGCCGCGCTGTTCGAGTCGGCGACGAAACACTTCAGATCGGACGTCGATGCAGAAGACAAACTGCGCCAGCGGTCTGGCCGGAGCAGACAGTTCCGTCCTCACGTCTTGTGATTCGGCCGGAGTCAATCCTGCGAGCACGGTCCGTTCGGCGGTCCGTTCGGCGGCTTCCAGCCATCGCCTGCTTCGCTCAAGGGCAGAGAATCCGCGCAGCCACGTGGTCAGTTTCTCACGCACGTCAGGAGCAGCTCCCGTAATCTGTTCCGAGGCGATGCCCAGGGCGTCGGCAAGGCGTGCAAGGGCTTGCGTGCTTGCCTGGTGCGAACGGGCCCGCCAGCTGTTCTGTTGCTCGGCGTACCACCGTTGCCCCGTTTGCTCCCATTCCTCGGGCTGCGCCAGCTTCCACCGGCGGCGGAGCCGACGGGCTTCGGCGACAGCCTGCGTAGGCGCCACTCCTGCCTGTAGCACACGCCTGAACCAGAGGGCATAGGGGTGACGTTGTGAATAGGCCTGGATGGCCTGGAGGTCTCCCGGGCAGCCGAGCGCCGAGCGGCAGGCGAGGGCAACGAGCTCCCGTTCGTAGAACAGGCGGACCGCGAGATATTTGACCAGGTCGATGCGATAGGCCTCTTGCCATGGATCCGATGTCTGGTCGGCGCGCCATTTGATGTAGCCCGACCAACCGGGCAGCGCTGCCAGATGGAGGGACAGATATTCCTGCCAGAGGGCTGTCGGGACCTGCATCATGTGGAGAGATTGTAGCAAGGCGTCTTCCGGGCGGTCTGAGAGTGATCGGATCTTTTCCGCTCGCTGTGTAATGCCCAGGAGGGAGAGCGTCCAGTCGAATTGTGCTGCATGTTTCCAGGCTCGGAAAAAGGTCTCTTCCCGATGAGGCATCGACCAGGCGGCTTCTCCTTCGTCACAGAACGCGACGCACCACTTGATCATCTCGCGGTTGATCTGATCCACGATGCGGGTACCGAGGGTGTGGTCGCACCAGGCGGCCAGGGTTTCGCGAAACGGCCAGTCGTCGGAGGCTGGATGACTACGGTCCTGGCTTCCTTTCCCTCGATCGGCCGGAAGGGTTTGTGCCATCCAGGATTCCAGCAGCTTCACCGCTCGTTCCTCATCCGTCTGGGCGGGAGATGACGTCTGTGCGAGGTGCTCCGAGGGCTCGACCTCATGAACCAGCGCTGCCCGGAGAACGTCACGGTGGGAGAGGGTATGGCTACCCACTCGCACGGAGCCATCCGTTGCCAGCGGGATCAGTACCTGGTCGATGGCCTCATCGGAGATACGTCCTGCACGATAAGCCTCACGATAGAGCTGAGGCGACAGGTAGCCGGCTCCGCCGAACAGCTCGGTCCCCCGTTGGACGGCTTCGGAAAATGGCAGGTGTTCAAGCCCCTGCAGCGGGTTGCGGGAGATGAACGTCCGCATCGGCCAGAGCCGGGCTACGACCTCTCCGGCCAGATTGACATAGGAGCGCAGCTCCATCCGTTGGCTGTCGGTATATGCATTCGTCATAGGTTGCCTCCGAAGAAGGGGCTCCGATGTACAGATGGGATAGCTTCTCAGCAAGAACAAGGCCGGAGGGCTTAAGAGAACGGCGACATAAAAACTGCATATAGAAAGGGCAATCAGAGCAAGAGGAGGCGCCTGGATTTGTAGTTGAGCTTGGCCATCGCACGCGCGATGTGCGATCACCCGCAGCGCGTGCGCTGGCGCACATGCTGCGTTAGCTGGATAGTGGAGTAGGTCGGGTAAGGTAGGGATAGACCGCTTATATGGGTAGCAACGAGGCGTCGCGGCTCCTTATTTTAGAATACTGGAGCCCCATTTCGATTCTTCGGATGGTGGTGAGTTGCATGGATTGCCCGATCATGCAAAACTTTCCGCAGGCTGTTGCTTCACGTGTGGGCGCCGGCTTCATGAAGACGGCCACGTGACTGCGGAAGTTTCTGTTAGGTCCCCTCGCCGAACCGACTCGCTCCGGAACGTGTTGCGGTGAGTCTCCGTCTGATCGATATCTCGAAGCCCACGAAGAGGTAGGCCACCATCGCGGTCGCGAGGATCGGAACCCTTGCGGCCCCGTCGAGCAGCGCGGTGTGGAACAACCGGTTCATGAGCGGCACGCAGGTCAGGAGCAGTTGCAACCCGACCATGACGAAGACAGTCACTGCCGCCGCCCGCGCCGTTTCTCCGGGCATCGGCCGTTGTTGTTCCCGAGAAAGACCCCGAAGGCGCCGGTCAGCACCGGACGGCCCGTATCGCCTGATCAGAGGGCCTGTGTTCCGCTAAGCAAGCGTGTGTGCTAGGGTCCTTTCCGTTCCCGAAGCGCGAGTTGTCCCTGACGGGCTAGGTCGATCGACATCCCCAACACTCGGGCCGCTTCCTGCGGCGCGTGGAAGCCGGTGGAGTTTTCCGCCTCGACGAAGTCCAACAGGAATTGGGCTTGGCGCTGAAACCCTTGGGCGGTGGAGACGCCGGCGCCGGTCTCTCCGCGTTCACGCGCTCCCTTGAGGTCGCCGATTAAGGCCACCACTGCGTCCATGGCTCGATTTCTCAGCTCGAACGTCCGGTGCTGGATGGTCTCGACTCGCGCGTTGAGTTCAGCCTCCGGCCATTTGTGGCACGTTTGGCAGGCGCGGTTGATGTTGAGGAGCGGGCTGCGCACATGGTGATCGCTGACCTTCATCGCGCCTTCACGTTTGTACGGCATATGGCAGTCGGCGCAGGACACGCCCGAGCGGGCGTGAATCCCTTGGCTCCACAGTTCGAATTCCGGATGCTGAGCCTTGAGCGTCGGCGCGCCGGTGTCGGCGTGGGTCCAGTCCTTGAACCGGGTCTCTTCGTAGTACGTGAGTATCTCATCGGCGCGCAGACCGTTCGCCCAGGGAAACGTCAAGCGCTTCTCCGGCCCCTTAAAGTAATACTCCACATGGCACTGGCCGCAGACAAACGTGCGCATCTCCTGACGGGTGGCCATGGTATTGGGATCGTAGTTCTTAATGCCGTCGCGCGCCTTGAGCGCGCGGAGACCTTCGATAAAGGCCGGTCTGGTGATGCGAAGCTGCATGGTGTCCGGTTTATGGCAGTCGAGGCACGTGACGGGATGATTCACGAGCTTTCTCGCCTCGGCATACGGCAACCGGTTCATCTTGTCGAACCCCTTCATCAGGTCGCCCTCTCCGAGGGCCATCATCGGCGCATAGGCGGACGAATGACACTGGAGACAGGTGCCCGGCTGCTGCACGACGGCCTGGCGTCCGGTATAGGCCTGGTCTTCCAACATGAAGGCATGGCCGCGCTCCTCGCGGAAATCATGGGCGAATGCATAGCCGGCCCACAGGGTTTTCAGTCGCGGGTCCTCTTCGATCTTCGACTGGGCGACCACCGAGCGGGGATCGGCCTCCGTGGGCGTGCGCGGCACCGCTTCGCTGCCGCCGAAGCGCGTGCGCACTTGATCGACCGTCCGGCGGTACGCGTCGAATTGAAACGGAAAATTCTTGCCCCACTCTTCGGCGTTTTCGGTTCGATCGGTCAACTCGACGACGCGGACGAACGTGTTCTTGGCCTCCTGCTGGCGCTGGAAAATGTTCACCAGGAGCGCGGCCATGGCAAAGACGACACCCGCCGCGAGTAGGACAAGCCATACAAGCTTCGTCGAGACTCGGCCCTTCTCATTCATGGCGCCCCCTCTCCTTATTGGTGCCCGACATTGTGATGACAGCGGACACAGGACAGCTGTTCCGCGCGGTCCTCCGACACATTGATGGCCTGCACGATCTCCGCGTGACACTTCATGCAGGCCTGATCGGCGATAGCCCGCATGTGCGGTTTGATCTGAATCTCGTCCGGAAAGCGTCCCGTGGTAAAGGCCGCCGCATGAAGAAACCCGTTGAACGCTTTCGACGCATATTTGGGAACCATCCCCTCCGGCGTGTGGCAATCGTTACAGACCGCGACCATCCGATGGCTCGATTTGACCCACCCGTCATACTGTGGATTCATCACGTGACAGTTGACGCAGGCCTGCGGATCGTCGGTGAGATAGGACGCGCCTCGGGCGTACACGAAGGTGTACAGCCCGATCCCCACGACGCAACCAAGCGCGGCGGCGAGGAACCATCCGACGGCACCCGGCGAAGTCTGTTGAGATAAAGGAGTCATGCGGCGACTGTCCGTCTCCATTTCGCGCAATGTCGTTCCGCAACACCGGCGGGGGAGTTGACTTGCCCTGCCTGTGTATCGTCTTTATTTGTCCGGATTTCGTTCACGGAGGCCGAACCCAGCCAGGACAGGGTTGCGTCGGCTTCAGCTTCGCCGGATTGCGTGCGACCTTGCCGTCATCGGCAGAGCAGACGGGGAGTCGTAGTGTGGTTCGACGGGAGCGGCCTACTCCACAGGATGAACATCCCGCAGGTTAGTAAGAGCACGAGCCCGGCGCTACATGTGGCCCAATTTCCTGAGCGTTTCCATCCCGCGCCCTTCGTCCTGCGCGCGGCCGGACCGTTCGGCGGTCGTCGTGGTCCGCAACTCTGTAATGATTTGTGGAATCGTGTTGGCGCAGGAGTTGACGGTCCCCGTGCAAGGCACGCAACCCAAGCTGCGATAACGGGTGCCTGCCCCCCGGTCGAAATACAGCTCCGGCAGGGGAACCCGTTCCTGTTCGAGGTATTCCCAGATATTCAACTCGGTCCAGTCGAGCAGCGGGTGCACGCGCACGTGCGCGCCGGCGGGAAACGTCGTCTTGTATTGATCCCACAGTTCCGGCGGCTGGTCACGGAAGTCCCATTCGCCGTGCTTGTCGCGCAGTGAAAAATAACGCTCTTTTGCCCGCGTGCCTTCCTCGTCGGCACGGATACCCAGAATCACCGCTGTCCACTTATGTTTCGCAATGGTCTGCTTGAGCGCCTCGATCTTCATCGCCGTGCAGCAGGTCACGCGACCCTGGTCCGGCCCCATGCCGCCGGCCAGCGCCTCACGGTTCTGGCCGACGACGAGATTCAAGTGCCACTCCTTGGCGAGGCGATCACGATAGTCGATCAACTCGGGCATCTCGTAGCCTGTATCGATATGGACAAGGGGAAACGGCACATGCCCAAAGAAGGCTTTGCGGGCAAGCCAAAGCAGCACCGTCGAGTCCTTGCCCATCGACCAGAGCATGGCAAGATCGTCGAAATGTTTATAGGCTTCACGAATGATATAGACGCTTTGGTCTTCGAGCGCGCGAAGATGTTGCATGGGAATCCTCCGGCCACAGGGCCTGTTCAATAGGCTGCAGGACCGGACAAGGTCCGATTCGACACGAGATCAAGCAAGTGAAGCCCGTCGAACTTCGCTGCGGTCCGGCCTAATGTGATCAGCCCGATCGACCCGTCCTCCGGAACCCATTCGTCCGCCACTGCGGCGACCTGGGCTCCGTCAACAAACACGCTCAGGCGGCCGCGATCGAGGTGAATAAAATTGATCCGTTGAACCCGCAGGCTGTGCCAGGGGCGCTGGGTTACTTTCACCGTGACTTTCCCCACAATCGTCGCGCGGCCATCGACCACTCGCCGCGTCGTCAGCGTGGCCGTCGAAGGATTGAGTGTGATGGCATAGAAGTTCTTGTTGTCGCGCACGCCCAGCGCGATCCCGGCTTCGCCACTGCCGTCAGGCGACTGGTCCTGTATCTGCACGGTGGCGTCAGGATACGTGGTACGGACATGGTCGGCCAATAAGAGATGCGCACAATCATCCGTTCCACAAGGGCGATCCTGGACGACCAGTTTACCGGGCATGGGGATCTGGCCGTCCGAGAGCACACGCCAGCTGGAGGGCTCCGCTCCTGGCGTACTCAGGGCTACGAATCCCACAGGCAGCGCATCGGGCGCATCCTGCTCGAAGTCCCACTGCCACACGATATCTTGCCGCGGCGCGTTCGCATGGACCTCGACATTGAGCACGTCCGACGCGCGAACCGTCGTCGGCAATGTCACCTGCTCGCTATTCGGCAACAAGGCTTTGACGACATCGTTCCCGACTAGGTACGGCCAGACACCGACGACACCGGAGAGGCGATCGTGCCAGATCTTCACGGTCCGTAATCGCTCCTCCAGGCGCGCCGATTCACGAGGCACCCGTAGCGCCTCCACCATCACCAGCGCATAGGCGGCTATCAGCTTGTCGACGGGAGTCTCCACCTCGTTCAACGCCTGCTCGGCTTCCTGGCGGGCCTGCTCCAACCAGGGATGGCCATGGCGCCGTTCCCAGGAGAGCCACTGAATCCGGTCCCAGGCGAGTTCGGATAACAGCCGGCCATGAAGAGCCCCGTCGGGACGGGACTCCTTGAGCAGGACTTCATGGACTGCAAGCGCGGAGGTCGCATCGTTGTTCCATCGATAGAGCGCGCCGAGTTGCCGCCGCCCTTCGGGAGTCGCCTGTCCGCCGGCCGCCACCCGTTCAAACGAGTCGATCGCTTGATAAAAGGCCTCTGCCGCTGGAGAGTGACCGATCGCGACCTCGGTGAGTTCCTGCCGCCAGGTCTGTGCCTGAAGGTTCCAGTAGAGCTCGGCCAGCCTTGCCGTCACGGCCTCCTCCGGTCCTGAGATTCCGCTCTTGGTCAGACCTTCGCGAAGAAACGTCTGAAGCCTGTCGTCGGCGATGACTCTGTGCAGCGCCGGATCGGCCGGATCGATCAGCGTGAGCCGGGTCAGCAGCCTGGTGCGCTCAACGGAGCGAGGCATCTGTTGGGCGCGAGCCAATGTGGCAGCAAAGACCGGTTTCGCGTCGTTGTGGTTCCACCAGCGAGCGGAGCCCAGAACCAGTCCGCCGGCCCCCAAGCGATTCTTCACCTCTTCGTTCTGTCGCCCACCGGGATCGGCGGTTTGCGGGAGACGCCCATAATGAATGCCGACCTGCACCGGCGCACCGGGAAGGGCCTCATTGACGACGGCTTGATCGACCGGATAGCCCAGCTTGCGCAATCCTGAAACCACGACGAAACGGACCGTCACTTCCTTAACCGGACCGTACCGGCGCAAGACGCCGCTGGCCCACCACACCTCTCCAGGGCGCAGCGCGAGAGGGGCCGTCAGAGGATCCGGGTAGGATACCCGAACTTCGACCGTATGGCCGGAAACCCTCACCGGCTCTTGGCCCGTGAGATTTCGGAGGGCAAACTGCCGGACGGGCGAGACGTTGAGGGCTTCCAGGACGGGGCCTGGTCCCCCCTCGCCGCCGATCACGGCAGGGGAAAGGACGACCGCCGGCATATAGTCCTTCCAGTAATCGGCATGGCGATGCGTTTCGGACAGCAAGCCGAAACCGACACCCCGGCCCACGGCTTCGAAGATTCCGGTTTCCGTCCGATCCTGCGCGAGTTCGCGATGAACTTTCAGGGTGTCGTCCCAGCAGGCCTTGTCGGTCTGCTCAGATGTGCCTCGTTGGCGCCTGAGCGCCAAGCAACCCAAATCGAGTGCAGCCCACTCCGTCACCCGGTTACCGGCGAGCGCCGCACCGTATTGCGACACGATGCGAGCCGGGCCGCTCTGTCCGGGCGTTGCCGGCTTGGCCCCGGCTGCAGTCGCTTCATCGTGAGCCAGTGCCGGCCCGACCATTGCCAGCATCACGAACAACCACGTCGTCAAACGATGTTGCGTTCCCATAGTGCCTCTCTGTTCCTTGTTCATGGAGCGAGTGGATACTCCGGCTGTCCCCCATGCGGATAGGTCCGCTTGCATCGTACGATCAAGGTTGGTGTGCCCCGTCCTGCAACACATTGATTGAGCGACGAGGCATACTCCACCGCTCCCTCCGGCGTGACTTCAAACGGAAAGTCGAACGTGAAGCTGACGAATTTGTACTGCCCCGCTTTCAACTGAAGCGCGCGAGGCTCCGACGTCCGATAGGCATCGGACGTTTCAATATCGGAGGCCCAAATCGAGGGAGTCACGCCCGGCACCTGCCACCAGCTCTGCGACACGATCGACGTGGCATCGATGGTGATGGCATAGGCCTTCGCCGACGTCTCACGCGATTCTGCGATGGCATCGGACCCCACCCACGCAATCCATGCGACAGAGGCGCAACCCAGGATCATGCGCCTGACTTGCTGATTGAGGTGCGGCTTGTAGTCGGAAGAGGTCATGAGCAATCACCGTCCCTTCGTCGGAATAGCAGAGATGGCGCCGGCGCCGCGAAATACTTCTTCGACCGCACGGCTGTCCCACTCGGTATGCGTCTCAACTCGAAACGCCCGCAGCACTGTCGCGCCAGTGTCCACAATAGAGACGGGCTGACGAATCGCATGCCCGGCCTTGATCCCGACACCGGAGGCAATCCATGGGACGAGCGATGAGACCGTCGTGGATCGCCCCTGTGCCTCGCCGGCTCCACTCAAAGACGTGACGAACACCGTGGTGCGCGTGAGCAATCCATGCTCTTTGAAGATCTCCAGTACCGACCCCATCGCCCGATCCACCGACTGGAGGGCCGTGCGATAGTCCTTCGAGGTCCAGCCCTGCGCGGCGCCGGCGCGTCCTCCATCCGGCAGATGCACCACGAGCAGATGCGGCAGCGCCAGAATCGCATGGCCGTATCCATGCCCGCTCGATGCCTTGCGAAAGTATTGCCTGATATAGGATACGAGCCGCTCCGGACTACATTCAGGCTTGAGCGGCCCGCACATCTGGTAATCCGTATAGGGTTCCGGTTTCGCGAGCTGGTAGAGCGATTCGTCCATAAGAAAGATGGCGCTATCTCGCCCGCCGCTGAGGTCGAGATAGTCGAATAGCGTGGGGGGCCGGGGATAGCCTCGGCTGAACTCGAAGGTATTCCATGTAATCCCATGTTTCTCGACCGGCAGCCCCGTAAGAAGAGACGCCATGGCCGGCAGGCGAAGCGGAGGCGTACTCGTCGCGGCCGACCATGTCACGGCCCCATCCAGTACAAGACGCCTCAGGACCGGCATAGGCCCCGCCGTGAGCGCCGGTCGATCGACTCCTTCCAACACAAACAGAATCACATGATCGGGAACCGCCTGTTCCGAGGACGTTGAACTTGTCGCAGGAACGGGTTGAGCCATCGCCTCCCAGACCGACGCACCGGTCAGGAGCAAAGCGATGACAAATAGCACAATCTTCATGGGTCACTCCCTCCCCCTGGTTGTCTCCTGAAGACACTGCAAATAGAGTTCCGCGCTCCTGCGCGAGGGTTCTCCATGCGGAGAAGGGAGTAACTCCGCACAGCGATTCACGAATCTGTCAGTAGGTTTCTCCCCCCCTGCAAAGAGCGAGAGAGGCTAACTCGTGTTCCGCTGGTGAAACCGTGTGTGCTTGCACGTTGCGCCCAACGCTCGTGCATGGCTGCACACAGAGTTGTTGTGCATCGGTCTGAGTCGTGGCGGCGCGCAGGAGGCTGGGACGTCAGACAAGAGAGAGGAGGGGCCGCAGATGGAGGATTTAAGGCTTGCGCCGGCGGTCCAGCATCCAGCGCGTGATGCCGAGATGTTTGGCAGCCAGGGTCTTGTTGCCGTTCGACCGCTGCAGCACTTCGGCAATGATCCGATCGTCGAGGTCGTTCAGCGATTGCTCTCCGACTTGGAAAGAGATTTGGACGGTCATGGGGCCGGGCGCATCTGGCGCAGGAGTTGGACGGCTCGGTGGCGCGGTGAACGATGGCACGGCTCCACGGTGAACATCGGGCGGAAAGTTGGCGGCTTCGAGCGTTGGACCTTGGCAGAATAAAACAGCCCGCTCTATAAGATTACTCAATTCACGAACATTGCCAGGAAAGTGGTACTGGCGCAAGAGCGCCTGCGCGCTCTGTCCTAATGTGCGCACCGGTTTCTTGAGCGCCACCGCAGAACGCATGAGAAATTGTTCGGCGAGGGGAATGATCTCGTCGCCTCGTTCGCGAAGCGGCGGGACGGCGAGCGTCACGACGTTGAGCCGATAGTAGAGATCCTCGCGAAACTCGCCTTTCGCGACCGCTTCCTTGAGGTCGCGATTCGTCGCGGCCATAAAACGGACATCCACAGAAATGGTAGCCGACCCTCCGACGCGGCGCAGCGTCCGCTCTTCGATCACCCGTAAGAGCTTTGCCTGCAGCGGAAGCGGCAAGTCGCCGATCTCATCGAAGAAGACCGTTCCGCCCTCGGCCAGTTCGATCAATCCGCATTTCCGTCCTGCAGCTCCCGTAAATGATCCCTTCTCATGGCCGAACAACTCGCTCTCGAACAATTCGCGCGGAATGGAAGGACAATCTACTTCCATGCAGGGCTTATCTGCCCTGGGACTGTTGAAATGGATCACGCGCCCCATGTACTGCTTGCCTGTCCCGGTTTCCCCTTGGAGGAGAACCGTGACGCGATCGCTCTTGGCCAGTTCTCGAGCCTGCTGCATAAACGTCTGCATGGCAGGGCTGTTCGCGATGATGCGATCGATCGCATAGCGCTTCGCATCCTGACCGCTGTGCAGTTGGACCTGCCGGCGCAGCATGAGCAGATCCGTCGCGCGGCGCAGGGTGTGGTGAAGATCGTCCATGTCGATGGATTTGGCCACAAAGTCGAAGGCCCCGAGCCGCATCGCTTCGACCGCATCCTTCACCGTCCCTCTGGCGGTCAGCACGATCACGAGAAGCTCAGGTGTGGTTTGTTTTACACGGGCGAGGACATCCAAGCCTGAAAGGTTGGGCATGACAAGATCCAACACCAGGATATCCGGCTCGAAGGTACGAAGGAGGGTAAGGGCGTCCTCTCCCGACCCGGCTGTTTGAACAAGATAGCCTTGATCGGTGAGACGCAGGGCGAAGGCCTCCCGAACGGAGGCTTCATCCTCGACCAGGAGAAGTTGCCATGCCATGCTAGCCCTCTCGTTTCAGTGGAAGCCAGACGTCCACGACGGCCCCGCTCCCTGGCGGACTGTGAATCAGCAATTGGCCGCCATGTCGCTCGATGATGTCGTGGGTAATGGTCAACCCAAGACCGACACCCTTGGCCTTTCCGTTCGTGAAGAACGGCTCATAAATGTGTTGCAGGTTTTCCGGAGAGATGCCCTTTCCGGAATCGGCGACGGTCATGAGCAGCCCAGGGCCCCGCTTGGTCTCTAGCCTGATCGTGATCGTCAATTCGCCGCCGTTCGGCATTGCGTCGATCGCATTCATGGCAATGTTCAGGCACACCTGGAGAATATGGGCTCGCGAGGCTTCAATCGATGGAAGATCCGCGGCGACATGCTTCTTCACAGACACGTGGTGCTTCAACAAGTTCGGATGCAACAAGGTCAGGGTATCGTCCAGCAGCGAGGACAGGTCGCACGGGGAGATCTCAAAGGGTCGCGGCCGCAACTGTCCGAGATGAGATTCCAAGAGGTCGTCGATCCGCGCCGCTTCGCGCGCAATCAAGCGGCACCGGTCGCGCGCAGCTTGAGGAAGAGCCTCCTGGTCGGCCAAATGGGTGGCCAGGCTCCCGAGTCCGATGAGCGGATTGCGAACTTCGTGGAGGATGCCGCCGGCGAGTTGCCCGACGAGCTTGACCTGCTCCGTATGCCGCAAGGCCTCCAACATCTGCTCACGCTCGCTGAGATCGGTCAGGATGGCGAGAAAGTAGCGGATGGTTCCGTCCGGGTCTTTGACCGGGCTCACGCTCTCCCATGCCAGAAACTCAGAGCCGTCCTTCCGGCGGTTCACCACGCGATCGATGAAGGCCGATCCAGACCGGATCGTCTGCCACATGCGTTCGAAGAACTCCGGCGGATGTTTCCCGGACCTGAGCAAGGAGGGCGTGCGGCCGATGACCTCGTGCCGCATCCATCCCGTCAGGTGTTCCATAGCGGGATTCCACTCCAGAAGCGCCCCGTGCGTATCGGTCAGCATGACGCCGTCCTGCACCAGCTCGAACATCCGGTGATAGAGCTGAAGCTGTGTTTCCTCTCGCCGCCACCGTTCAAGCACGGTGGCGATCGTATTGGCAACCGAACGGAGAAATTCCAGTTCTTTGGGGGAGAAGTTGCGCACGGTTTTACAATGCGCGCCCATGACTCCATACACCCGATCCTGCACCATCATCGGCACACTCATGCCGGCGATGCCGCCATGTTCCGATAAAAGCTTCGACGGCATGAAACGCGTTTCCGCATGCAAGTCTCCCACGACCACCGGCTGCCGTTCGCGGATTGCAAAGCCTGCCTGAGAATGCGTGCCGCCTTCCACGGTCAAGGTGCCGATGAGCCCTTCGCGCCAGCCGACGCCGGCGACGAGATACAGATGTTCATCCGACTCACGAGGAATGAGGATCTTGCAAAGCTCCACGGTCAAGGCCTCGGCCGTCAGACGTGCGGCCTCGTTCATGATTTCTTGGACCGGTGTTCCGCTCACGGCCAGCGAGCCGATTCTCGCAAGAACCGACTGAAATCTGGCCACCTGGGAGGCTTCCTGTGACAGCAGAGTCCGCTCCGTGACGTTTTCCAACACCATGAGCACGCCCCTGTCGCCGCGATAGGGAACCACGTTGAACCGGCATTCGAAAATGAGCGGATCGCCCTGTCGATCCGTCAGACGATATTCCTGTGTGTCGCGAGCTCCGAGTGGTTTCCGATTCCAGGCCATCGCTTCATCGAGAAGACGCGTCCGCAGCAGAAGCTCCGCCCCCGGTCGCGGCGCTTCGACCGATTCGCCAAACTGTGCGTTTTCGAAGATCACGCTGCCGTGGGACACAAAACAGAGGCCGCCCTGGATGCAGTCGCTGAGCCACACCAAGACTTCCCCTGCCGCGACTTCTGACTGCGGCGGAGCAGCCGGCTTGGTTGGTGGTCGACGGGAAGAAGACATGGCTCGATCTTTCAGTCATGCAATGGATCGCTCTAACCGAAGAAGTCATCCGGATCACTAGTATACTGGCCTGGGGTAGAGGCAGTCGAGAGCTCAACTGGCGAGCAGGTACACTCCATCATCTTTCTCATTTTCCGGCAAAATGCTCCCGACGGCTAACTGCCACGTCAGTCACAAACATCGTGCCAGAATGCTTGTTGAAGAGTGGGCCTAGGCCGGCCAGAATCGGCTCGACTCGTTCTTCCGGTACCACCGTGAAGACAATGACCTGGCTGCTGGTGTCGTTAAACAAGAGATGTCCCTCATGAAAGCCGTGGTGGCCTTTACCCGAAACATTATTGATAATGGTGTAGCCGGTGGCTCCGACTCGATCTAAGAGATCGGTGACAAACTTCACGTGATCGCCCTGAACGACGATCTTGATTTCTTTCATGGGATGCAGCGTTAAGCTGATCATACGACCCTCCTTGTTTCCAACATGCTCTTCCGTTTAGTCCGCCGTACTCATACTACGCGCAGCACTGAGGTTCATCGCATTAGGTGGCATTGACAATCACATAGACTCTCCGGCACAACCCTGACAGGGCGCCCCTCAGAAGTGTCTCTCTAGCGTGATCGAACCCTCATCCCTCGCGAGCGCCTGCCCCAGGCTCGCAAAACATCCTCAACATAGAGACCGTTGAGGAACGCGACATAGGCTCTGGCCTGGATGGCGCTCAGCCACCGAGGGGCTAAGAATCGCGTGCCATGCGCCTTGCCGTACAAGAATATCCACACGCCGACGACGAGTGCGGATGCGAGAGCAACAAACGCATCGAAGAGACCGCTAGGCCAAGCTGCCGCCTCGAAATAGGCAGCCACCTGGCCCGGTTCGGCATAGAGAAAATGCGTAAATGATTCGCCTGCCCACAAATAAGTCACGCCGATCAAGGCAAGCGTCGCCACCATCGTCAATGACACTTTCCAAGAGGCCACCGCATTGAGGCGATAGAGACTGAAGATCGCTTGAGCAGACGTGACCCAGGCAAAGAACAAGAATATTAAGGTGCCCTGGGCTTCGAACAGTGGGATCTGCACAAGACCATGAGCGACGAGCAAAAAGATCAATGGTAACACCAGCGTGACTCCCAGACCGGTTGCCCAGGTTACCAGCGAGAAGCTGGACGCTTCTTCCACATGGTCGTGCTCTGGAAGCTTGGACTCGCTCCTCGCTTTTTGAATATTCGCTCCAGAATTGAGAAACAACGTGGCTTTGAACAGCCCATGGGCACAGAGGTGAAACACGGCGAGCGCGAAGGCCCCTAACCCACACTCCATAATCATGTACCCCATTTGTCCCATCGTGGAATAGACGAGCGTCCGCTTGATGCTGGATTGGGTCAACATCGTGGTCGCCCCAATCAAGGCGGTTAGCCCTCCGATGAGAAACATCAGGTGGAGCGACATCGGATCTGCGCCGTAGAGAGGTGCCAATCGGTTGACGAGAAACCCTCCGGCATTCACGATCCCAGCATGGAGCATCGCCGAAACGGGAGTCGGCGCTTCGATGGTGCCCGGCAACCATACATGGAAAGGGAACTGGGCGGATTTCGTCATGATGGCGATCAAGATCAAGATCGTAATTCCCGTAACGGAGTTGATTTCAAAGATGGTTCCGGTCCAGAGAG
>Ga0209253_10001071_pt1 | contig 23989 bp, 22 predicted proteins | sample FrelakmetBRP12BR_FD_187145 | JGI IMG/M metagenome (GOLD analysis project Ga0209253, IMG submission 187145) | Freshwater lake sediment microbial communities from the University of Notre Dame, USA, for methane emissions studies - BRP12 BR (SPAdes)... | ecosystem: Environmental > Aquatic >...
GGCCGGAATCGCAGGCCGGCGGCCTGTCCTGCGGCGCTGTCGAAGTGCAGCGAATCGGCGCCCTTGAAGTACGGTTGGCGCACCAGCGGCAACTTGATGCCCGTCTTGTCCATGACCTCGTTCGTGGCCCAACGGACCTTCGCCGGCTGCGTCGAGCCTTTCCCGAGTTCCTGCAGCACCTGTTCCCATGTCGCCGGCGTGGCTGGGCCGGCGGCGTTGTAGATGCCCGGCTGGCCGCGCTCCGCGAGATCCACGATCCACGGGCAGAGGTCGCGCACGTCGATCCACTGCAGCTCGGCCTTCGGCGTCGGCGGGCCGAGCACGTCGCCGCCGCGCGCCATGCGCTCGACCCAGTAGGTGAACCGATCCGAATCGTCGCCCGGGCCGACGATGTACGTCGGCCGGACGATGGTCGCCTGCTTGCCGAGCGCGGCTTGCACGATGCGGTCGCACTCGGCCTTGAGCGGGCCGTAGGATTCGCCAGTGACTTCCTCCGTGGCCGGGTTCGGCGCCGCGCGCAGCGGCGATTTCTCGTCGAAGCGGGTGCCGGCGGTCACGTCGTAGACCGCCACCGTGGAGACGTACAGGTACCGGCCGCAGCGTCCCTTGAGGAGGTCGACCGAGTCGCGCACGTGCCGGGGCACGTAGCCGGAATTGTCGATGACGACGTCCCAGCGTCGCGTGCCCTCAAGGGCCGCGAGGCCGGGTGCCGTATTCGCGTCCCGATCGCCGAGCAGCACTTCGACGCGATCGCCGAACAGGCTGGGCCCGCTCTTGCCGCGATTGAACAGCGTGACCTTGTGGCCGCGCGCGAGTGCGTACTCGACCTGGTGCGGACCGAGAAAGCCGGTGCCGCCGAGGAACAGGAGGTCGAGCGGCTTGCCGGCGCGCCCGATGGCAGATTGCGCGCGGCCCAGGGCGGGCAGGGTCATCAGGGCCGTCGCCCACTGCAGTAGTTCACGACGCGTGGCCATCTCGGTTTCCTTGTCCCGGACAATGGCCGACATCTAAAGCACGCGCCAAGTGCCTGCGTCAACAAGGATCCCCGGGCGCCCGGGCTCAGTCCTTCTTCAGCAGGGCGGCAAGGTCGGCGAACGGTGTGTGCGTCGATCCCGGACCGCCGTCCTTCTCGCCGGCCTTGACGCCGCGCAGGTCGAGTTGACGCTGGTGCTCGTTGTCGTGGCAGTACAGGCACAGCAACTCCCAGTTGGTGCCGTCCGGCGGGTTGCGGTCGTGGTTGTGGTCCTTGTGATGAACCGTCAGCTCGTGGACGTTGGTGTGGTCGAACTCGCGAGCGCAACGTCCGCAGATCCACGGGTACAGCTTCAGCGCCTGGCCTCGGTAGCTTTGCTCGCGCTCGGTGCGCGCACGCTGCGCATCGGCGACCACCCGGTCGAGTCGCGCCAGGTTCGGATCGACTTTCTTGCGGGTTACCACGCGGTCCAGCCGCCATTCATCGGGTGCATGGGCTCGATCATCTGCCGGCCATCGGTCGCCGCGCAAGTCGCCGCCGCGACGATCCGCGCGGGCGATACGCGGATGCTTACCAATCACAACACCCGCGTGGATGCCCGCCGCCGCCTGTGGCAGTCTGCAGAAGGAGGACATCACGGAGAGGTGCCGGTTGTTCAGGATGGAACCAGCCCTGTTGCGCGCCACGCTCGAGCAGCTCGAGCATGCGGCGCGAGACCACGCCGAATGGCGCGACGACATCGTCCGCAACGTCGTCTGCCGGCTGCCTGGCGATCCCGGCGAACTCGCGGGGGATGCGCATCGCCGCTGCCGGTTCGGGCGCTGGTACTACGACCACACGCCCGCCGGACTCTGCGACCAGCCCGTGTTCACTTCGATGGAGGCGGAGCACCAGCACGCCCACGAAATCGCGGGAAGGCTGCTGGACCAGTCGGCGAGCGGCGTGCCGATCGACCGGCGCGACTACGACGCGTTCGTGGCGGTCAATGCTCAATTGCGCCTGGAGCTGGATTCGCTGCGGCACGAGATCCAGGGCGCGCTGCGCAACTGCGACGCGCTGACGGGCGCCTACGGCCGCGTCGAGATCCTGCCGGAGCTGCGCGAGTGGCGCGAGCTGGCGCGGCGGAAGATCGAGCCCTGTTGCATCGTCTTCATGGACCTCGATCACCTCAAGGAGATCAACGACCGGCACGGCCACGCCGTGGGCGACAGGATTCTCGCCGGGGCCGTGCAGTACGTCTCGGAGCACCTGCGCCCGTACGACAAGGTGTTCCGCTACGGCGGCGACGAATTCCTGATTTCCCTGCCGAGCACGGAGTTCGCCGATGGCCTGCACCTGATCGAACGTGTGCGCGAGGGCTTCGGCCGCGTGCCCTTCGTGGTTAGCGCCGACGGCCAGTCCCTCCACGCCACGGCTTCATTCGGCGTCGCACTTCTCGACCCGGACGCCTGCGTGGAGGAATCCATCGACCGCGCCGACAAGGCGCTGCTGCTGGCCAAGTCTTCCGGCCGCAATCGCGTCGTCGGCTGGGACCCGTCGATCACGACCGGAACGCTGCTCGCCTGGAATCAGGCCTGAGGCGCGCGCGACGCCCGGGTATCATTCACGGAATCGATTCAGCCGACCGGAGCCGCCGCACGCCATGAAGACCCGCATCACCGAACTCTTCGGCATCCAGCACCCGATCGTCCAGGGCGGCATGCATTTCGTGGGTCTCGCGGAGCTGGCCGCGGCGGTGTCGAATGCAGGCGGCCTCGGCATGATCACGGCGCTCACGCAGCCGACGCCGGAGAAGCTCGCGGCCGAGATCAAGCGTTGCCGCGGGATGACGGACAAGCCGTTCGGCGTGAACGTCACCTTCCTGCCCGCGCTGTTCGACCCGCCATACCCGGAGTACCTGCAGGCCATCGTCGAGGGCGGCGTGCGCATCGTCGAGACGGCGGGGCGCAGCCCGGAAGCCATCATGCCGGTGCTCAAGGCCCACGGCGTGAAGGTGATCCACAAGTGCACCTCGGTGCGTCACTCGCTCAAGGCCGAGAAGATCGGCTGCGACGCCGTGAGCGTCGACGGGTTCGAGTGCGGCGGCCACCCGGGCGAGGACGACGTGCCGAACTTCATCCTGCTGCCGCTCGCCGCGGAGGCCTTGAAGATTCCGTTCGTCGCATCGGGCGGCATGGCCGACGGTCGCAGCCTCGTCGCGGCGATGGCGCTTGGCGCCGAAGGCATCAACATGGGCACGCGTTTCATCGCGACGAAGGAAGCGCCGGTGCACGAGAACGTAAAGCAGGCGCTCGTGAAGGCGAGCGAGCTCGACACGCGGCTGATCATGCGGCCGCTGCGCAACACCGAGCGCGTGCTGCGCAATGCGGCGGTCGACAAGATCGTCGAGATCGAGAAGACCAGGGGCGAGTCGCTGACGATCCAGGACATCAAGGCCCTGGTGGGCGGCGTCTACCCGAAGGTGATGCAGCAGGGCGACATGGAGGCCGGCGCGTGGTCGTGCGGCATGGTCGCGGGCCTGATCCACGACGTGCCGACCTGCAAGGAACTGATCGATCGCATCATGGCCGAGGCCGAGGCGATCATCACTCGGCGGCTGGCAGGCTTCCGCGCCTGAGCGGCTGCTTTTCCCATCGGGTGAGGGAGCGCCACAGCCACTCCATCGGCCCGAAGCGGTGGTGCGCGAGCCACCAGGGGCTCCAGGCGAGCTGCACGGCCCAGATGGCGAACACCACGTAGTAGAGCTGGTGGCGCTGCAGCTTGCCGTACAGGGCGAAGCCGACGCCGGTGAAGATGACGAGGCATATCACGCTCTGCGCGAGGTAGTTGGTGAGCGCCATCTGTCCGGTGCTTGCGAGCACGCGGAAGGCGCCGCGGAACAGCCCGCTCTTGATCAGCAGCATGACGAAGGCAAGGTGGCCCAGCGTAAGCGGGATGCGGCCGAGGTCGTAGGTGATCTGGTTGGCGATGCTCACCGAGGTCACGTCGAAATGGGCGTTCAGCTGGTAGGCCGTCTCGATGCCGTTCACCGTGAAGCCGATGCCCCAGCCGACGATCAGCATCGTCCAGTAAGCACCGTTGGACCACTGCGCCGTGAGCGCCCCGGACTTGAACAGCGCCATGCCGAGCAACATCATGCCGATGCATTCCCAGAAGCCGAGCGTGTAGAAGAACTCGGATTCCAGGAAGAACGCGGACTTGGCAACGTGCTCCAACGCGGATGACCAGCCGCCGCGCATCTGCTCGATGGTCTTGTCGATCTCCTGCTGCGATGGCTTGGCATCCGTCATCCGGTCCTTGAATTCGTCGAGGTCGGCTTGCTGGTCCTCGGTCAGTGCCTTGCCTTCGGCCTGCAGCAGCTGCGCCTGCCCGACACGTTCCTGGAGATCCGCAAACTTGCTGTAGTCGGCGATGCCGCTAAGCGTCTGCACGCACAGCAGCGGGATGGCGAACAGCAACAATGCCTTCGCGGACAGGTGGCGGAACACGTACAGGAACATCCCGACAACGCCGTAGAAGAACAGGATGTCGCCGTCCCAGAGCAGGACGTATGCATTGCACAGGCCGAACACGATCAGCCACATGTTGCGGCGGAAGTAGAGGTCGGCCGAGTAGAGACCGACGCCGGCGCGCTCCAGGCGGCTCGTGTACAGGACGACGCCCGCGCCGAACAGTATCGTGAACAGTCCGCGCATCGTTCCTTCGAAGAAGAACGCGGTGATGACCCATGTCCAGAGGTCGGCGCCGGTCGCGCCGCCCGAGATGCTCGGCTCGGTGTAGGCGTTCGGCAGGCCGAATTCCGTGATGTTCATCAGCAGGATGCCCAGCACCGCGACGCCGCGCAGCGCATCGAGCGCGAAGATGCGCTCGCGGTCGGTCGTGGGCGCGGCCTGCGCCCGGGTCGCAGCGTAATCCATCGTCCCCCAGTCGCGGCTTCAGCCGCTTTTCCTGGCTCGCCGGCACCGTATAGCACGATCCGGCGCCGAGGGCGCGGCCGCGCCGGCTCGGCCGGCCGGACCGGTGCTATGCTCGCCGCCCATGAAAAAGTTCGACCCGATCCAGTCGTTTGCCAGCCTGCGCCACGAGTTCGGCGAGCACGGCGGCGTGAACATGTCGGTCGAGGCCAGCACCACCTTCACCGTGATCAATCCGACCACGATGCCGGAGATCTTCCAGGGGCATCTCGGGCCCGATGTCGGCGGTTGTTACCTCTACGGCCGGCATTTCAATCCGACGGTCTACGTGCTCGGGCGGCAGATCGCGGCGTACGAGGGCGCGGAGGCGGGCTACTGCACCGCGAGCGGTCTCGGCGCGATCTCTGCCACGATCATGCAGCTGTGCGACACGGGCGATCACGTCGTCGCGGGTCGCACCGTATACGGCGGCACGTTCGCGTTCCTGCGCGATTACCTGCCCGCGAAGGCGGGCGTGAACACCACGTTCGTCGACGTCTCGGACCTGGAGGCCGTGGAACGCGCGTTCACGCCGCGCACGAAGATCCTCTACTGCGAGTCGATCTCGAACCCGACGCTGCGGGTCGCGGACATCCCGCGGCTGGCGGACATCGCGCATCGGCACGGGGCGAGCCTCGTCGTCGACAACACGTTTGCACCGCTGATCATCGCGCCGGTCCAGCTCGGCGCGGACGTCGTGCTGCACAGCCTCACCAAGTTCATGAACGGCGCAAGCGACCACATCGCTGGCGCGGTCTGCGGCACGACCGCTTTCATCATGAAGTTGATGGACCTGCACACGGGTTCGCTGATGCTGCTCGGTCCGACCATGGATCCCCAGGTGGCATTCGACATCAGCCTGCGCCTGCCGCACCTCGGCCTGCGCATGGCGGAGCACAGCCGGCGCGCACTCGAGTTCTCGTTGCGACTGGCCGACCTCGGCCTGCCGGTCGGGTACCCGGGCCTGCCGACGCACCCGGATCACGGCCTGTTCAAGCAACTGGCCAACCCGGATTTCGGCTACGGCGGCCTGTTCACGCTGGATCTCGGGACGCGGGAACGCGCTTTCGAGTTCATGGCGCTCCTGCAGAACGAGCATCGATTCGGCCTGATGGCGGTGAGCCTCGGGTACAGCGAAACGCTGATGTCCTGCTCGGCCGCCTCGACCAGCAGCGAGTTGCCGGACGACGAACTCGAGATGGCCGGCATCCGGCCCGGGCTGGTGCGCATCTCGATCGGCTACACGGGGTCGCTCGAGCAGCGCTGGTCGCAACTGCGGTCGGCACTCCGGCAAATGGCGCTGATCGACTGAGCCCGATTGGCCGGGCCGGCGCCTGGCCTGGTGGAAGCGGCTGGCGACGCTTCAGCGGGCGGTGCGTCTGGCCCGTGCCGGAGCGGCAGCCTTCTTTCGCGGCCTGGCCGGCGCGCGATGCTTTGCCGCATAGTAATCGAGCGCCCAGCGAGTCTTCGCCAGCTGGCCGGCATCGCGCTCGGCGCCCACCTCGGTGAGGAAGGCGAGAAATCCCGCCATGACGGCTGCGGCATGCGCGGCCTTGGCTTTCACCGACATTTCCATCAGGCGCGCGCCGTCCTCTCGCCTCCAGAGCTCGACCGTAATCGGCCAGGGGCACGCCGGGTCTTCGAAGTCCCAGCGCTGCGCCCTGAGAGGGCCCATGACCTGCAGCCCGTCGAAATCGATGCGTTTCCTCGCCATCTGCTGCAGGAACCTCTCCTGCGCGGCCTTGAACAGCCGCGCCGTGCGCTGGTCGCCGGCGACCACGCGCTTGATCTCGCCTTTGCGGACCGGCATCGAGAAGGACGCGGACTTCACGCAGCCCTTTTCGCTGGCGTCCACCTCGATCTTGAAGTCGGGGTATCGGTGCCAGCCCTTGCCCACCTTCGCAACCTCGACCGGGCGGAACTTGATCGTGCTGTCGTGCCGTCCGCCTATCACGCGCCTCGCGCGGACGATCACGCCGGCGCGCAGCAAGTCCAGGCCCGGCGTGTCGAAGAAATAGATCAGCCGCTCGTCGTCGTTGCGGCGCGTCAGCTTGTACCGCTTCAGGGCGCGATTGATCTGGCGCTGGGGAATGGTCGCCTTGATCTCGATGGCGTCCGCACCCGAGGTGATTCTGGCAAACTGTCCCTTCGCGGGGGGTTGGGTCGTCACGGGATTGCCCTCGCAATTGTCCTGGACGTCACGCTAGCATTGTCCTGCGCATCGGGGTACCCGTGCGCAAGCAGAATTCGGGGAACCATCCATGGCCGCAAACGCCGTTTCCTGGTTCGAGATCTACGTCCAGGACATGCCGCGCGCCCGGGCCTTCTACGAGAAGGTGTTCGACCGCAGGCTCGAGCGGCTCGACAGCGGCGACATCGAGATGTGGGCCTTCCATGGCGCCATGGACAAGTATGGCTCGGGGGGTGCGCTGGTTCGCATTCCTGGCGTGCCCTCGGGCGGGATGGGGACGATCGTGTATTTTGAGTGCGAAGACTGCGCCGTCGAAGGCGCGCGAGTCGCCGGCGCCGGCGGCAGGATTCATCGTGAGAAGATGTCGATCGGACAGTACGGGTTCATCGTGCTGGCGGTCGATACCGAGGGCAACATGATCGGGTTGCACTCGATGAAGTAGCTGGGGGTCGCAGAATCCCTGTCCGCGCGCGGAATTTGTCGCGACGTCGCGGGCTACCGGCGGATTCTGCGAGTATCCGCGGCCGTGAACCAACGGGCCCGGCCGGCGTCCAACGTCGTGCAGGCTCAAATTTCAGGAGACAGCGCAGTGACCAGTTTTCCTTCCCGTTTCGGAATTCTTCTGATCTCGGCAACCCTCGGGGTGTTCTCGCTGGCCGGCTGCGGCCCGAAGAGCCCGCCCGAACCTGCCGCAGGCCCGGCGTCGCCGGCCGCCGGCGCCGCCGAGGTCGATGCGAAGGCCCAGGAGCTGGCGGCCAAGGAGCAGGAGCTGGCCGAGCGCGAAGCGGCGCTGAAGGCGGAGGAAGAGGCTGCGCAGAAGCAGAAAGACCTCGAGGCCGAGCTCGCGCGCCGCGATGCCGAGAATGCGGCAGCGGCCGAGAAGGAAAAGGCTGCCGCAGCCGAGAAGGCCGCGGCTGCGAAAAAGAAGAGCACTGCGACGAAGACGGCCGCCGCCGGCGCGGGTGCGGCGGCGGCCAAGCCAGCCGCAGAGCCGCCGAAGCCGATCGTGGTGCCGGCGGGCACGCAACTTGCGATTTCCCTGGGCTCGGCGCTCAGTACCAAGACTGCGAAGGAAGGCGATCGAGTCAATGGCCAGCTTGCCTCGGACCTGGTGATCGACGGCCGCAAGGCCGCTTCGGCGGGCGCCTCGGTGGGCGGCTACGTGCACAAGTCCGTGTCCGGCAGCGATCGCGTCGGCACCACGCCGAAGCTGACGGTGATCTTCGACAGCCTCGTGGTCAGCAATGGCGTCAATACGCCGATCGCGGCCAAGTTCCAGCAGCTGGGCAAGAGCGAGAAGGGCAAGGACACGGCCAAGATCGTCGGCGGCGCGGCCGCGGGCGCGATCATCGGTAACCAGGTCAAGGGCGGCGGCGGCGGCTCGGTCGTCGGCGGTCTGCTCGGTGCGGGCGCCGGCACGGCGGTTGCGAGCAAGACCGGGAACGAGGTCGACGTGCCGGCCGGAACGGTGGTGACGGCGTCGACCACTGCCGAGTTCCAGGTCAAGCCGAAGTAACGGTTGCCCACACCCGGGCTCTGAAGAAAATGGGGACATGCCTATTTTTCGCGCGCGCCGAAAAATAGGCATGTCCCCATTTTCGCGGGAGAGGTGTCCGGCCCCCTCTCTCGCAGTCAGCGGGAGAGGGTTGGGGTGAGGGTCAGATCTCCCCGCGCTTCGCGAATCCTGCGATGTGCTCTCCCGCGCGGAACGCCAGCGCCTGGATCGTCATGGTCGGCTGACCGCGTCCCGAGGTCACGAGGCTCGAACCATCGCAGATGAACAGGTTCGGGATGTCGTGCGTGCGGTGGTGATTGTCGACGACGGACGTCTTCGGGTCGTTGCCCATCCGGCACGTGCCGAGCAGGTGCGGCCCGCCCGTCGATTCCCCTGACGGCGCCTTCCAGACCTGCTGGGCCCCCGCGGCTTCCATGATCTCGACACCTCGATCCTGCAGGAACCCCGCGAACTTTACGTCGTCCGGGTGATCCTTGTAGGTGATGCGCATCGCAGGCAGGCCCCACGCATCCTTCAGGGCCGGATCGAGGTCGACCCGGTTCGTCTCGAGCGGCAGCGACGTGCCATGCGCTGCGACGATCATGGCGCGCGGCATGGCCTCCAGCAGGGCCTTGAACTCGGCGCCCCACGACCGCTCGGGCGGGGGTGCCAGCAACGCCCAGGCGATCGGCAACGGACCGATGCGCCCATCGAGCCCGCCTCCGCCATAGAAGCCTCGCTTCGGGTCGTGTTCGTAGAAGTCGTGCACGATGCGCGTCACCTGGACGCTCTTGTACTCGTTCAGTGCGCGCTCGTAGACCGCGTGCACTTCGTTGTACGTGTTGTACATCAGGTTGCGGCCGACCATGCCGCTCGAATTCGCGAGCCCGTCCGGGAATTTCGAGTTCGCCGACATCAGCAGCAGGCGGGCGGTCTCGGCGCCGTTCGCGCTCAGCACCACCGCGCGGGCCTTCTGGAAATGCTCCTTCCTGTCCTTGTCGAAGTAAGCGACGCCCGTTGCGCGCCCTGCGGCGTTCGTCTCGACCCGGCTCACGTAGCTGAGCGGGCGGATTTCGCAGCGCCCGGTCGCTTCGGCCTCGGGAATCATGTTGTAGAGCGTCGACGACTTCGCCTGCATCTCGCAGCCGAACCCCATGCAGAACCCGCAGTGCGCGCACGCCGCGCGTCCGCGATACGGCGCGGACGCAATCGCCATGGGCGCGGGGAACGGGTGCAACCCCAGCTTGCGCGCGCCGCGCTCGAGCAGCACACCCGAGGATTTCACGGGCAACGGCGGCATCGGATAGGGCCTGCTGCGCGGCGGGTCGAAGGGGCTCGCGCCCGCGAGGCCCGAGACGCCGATTTCCCACTCGACCTTGGTGTAGTAGGGCTCGAGTTCGGCGTAATCGATCGGCCAGTCAGCGAACGTCGTGCCGGGGATTTCGCCGAGCAGCGAGCGCTCCTTGAAGTCACTCTCGTGGAAGCGCCAGAAATTCGCCGTGAAGTGCGTGCTGCTGCCTCCGACCGTCGGCGCATACCACGCGGCCGGAAAGCCCTCCACTCGCTGCGCCACATCGTTCGCGGTCTTGCGGAACGTCTGCGGATTCGTATCGAGCTTGTTGCTCAAGTGGCCGTTGAACCAGTAGTCGAGTTCGTCGTGCCGGAAATCCGCTGCGGTGTAGCGAGGGCCTTGCTCCAGCACCAGCACGTCGAATCCGGCTTGCGACAATTCGCGAGCCATCACGCCGCCGGCGGCGCCCGAGCCGACGACGACGAAGTCGACCGTGTCGGTCGGCTTGAACACGCGGCCGCTCACGATCGCACCTTCGTGCCGGGGTAGGGCGCGAATCCCGGGTAATCCTTGTCGTAGTCGCCGTAGGGCGACTCCCAGACGTGGCGATCGACGAACCCCACGAGATTCCAGCCGGCCTTCCCGGCATTGCCACCGTAGGAAGGCAGCGCCAGCAGGCCGAGGACGGTGAGAAAACGCATCTCGCCGAAGAACGGCGAGCGCTCCATGTGCTTCAGGTAGGCGAATTGCTCGCCGGTCGCGAGGTCCGCGAATTGCCCCGTGCCTGGGTGATGCTTCGCACAGGAACCCTGGAAACCCTTGAGCCGCTCGAGGAAACCCTCGCCCTGGGATTTCCAGACGCCGGCATGAACCTGGTCGACGAAGTACACGACACCGGTTTCGCGGGCGCCGGGCGTCGCACCGCTCGGCACGATCTGCGCCGCAATGGCATCGACGTCGCGCGCCTGGGCTGCGCTCAGGAAGACGAACTTCGTGCGATCCGCAGTGTCGGCCGACATCGCGCCGTGCGCGTGCTCCGCAGCGGCTGCGAGGCCCGGCCATTGCGCCGCCAGCCAGGCCATGCCGATCGTGCCGCCCGTCGCGCGCAGGAAGTCCCTGCGCGAATTGCCCGAAGGTTCCATGCGCGATCCCCCGCCATTGATTTCGGCCGAGTATGGACCTGTGTCGCCAGCGTGGCCAAGAGGTTCACGGGGGGCGGGGATCTCTGCCACCATTGGCGCCGCGAAGAAACAAGTCCTCGGGAGGAGACGGCAACATGAAGACGACGCGTAGCATCTCGCTGGGTGGACTGCTGCTTTCTCTCGCGACCTTGTCGGTGGCCGGCGCGGCCGACGACCCGATCGTGCGTCGGCAGACCGGCGATTTTCCGATCGCAAGCAGCGTCGTCGTGCCAGCTGGCACCACGCTGGTTTTCCTGAGCGGCACGCTGGCCGACGTCGCGAAGCCCGATGCGCCCGCCGGCAGCGTCGAGCGCCTGGGGGACACGGAGACGCAGGCGGCCAGCGTCCTCGGCAAGCTCGCGAAGGAACTGGCGGCAGCGGGGCTGACGATGGCCGACGTGGTGAAGATGAACGTCTTCATGGTCGGTGACCCCATGAAGGGCGACGCGATGGATTTCGCGGGCCTGATGAAGGCGTACTCGCGCGTCTTCGGCGCAGGTACGCAGGGCAAGCTGCCGGCACGCACGACGGTGCAGGTTTCGGCGCTACCGATTCCCGGCGCGCTGGTCGAGATCGAGGTGGTCGCCGCGAAGCGGTAAACTTGCCCTCACCCGGCTGCGCCGACCTCTCCCGCGTGCGGGAGAGGTACTAGCTTTCAGCCGTTTGCCCACTTGAGGAGGCCGGTCTTGTCGTCGAGGCCGGCAAGCGCGGATTCACCGTTGACCTCGGCCTGGTACTTGCGCGCAAGCCCCGCGGGGCCGCCGTCCTCGAGCCATTCCTCGAAGTCGCGTCCCTTCAACGGCTTGCCGACGTACGGGCCCTGGATCTCGTCGCAGCCGAGGGCCTGCAGCATCTGGATCGTCGCGGCGTCGTCGATGCCGTCGCACACGGAGCGAATGCGCAGTGCACGCGCCATCGCGAGCACGGCGGATGTGACGCCCTGCGCCCACGGATCCGTGTAGAGATCCGCCATCAGCGCGCGATCGAGCTTCATCGAGTCGAACGGGACGCGGCGAATGTGGCCGAGTGTGGAATGCCCGGTGCCGAAGTCGTCGAGGCCCGCGCGCACGCCCGCCTTGCGCAGTCCGTTGAGCGCGGTCACGGCAGCCTCCGGGGCGTCGATCAGGCTCGCTTCGCGGATCTCGATCTGCAGCGACTCCGGCGGCAGGCGGTGACGCTCGATCGCCGACTGCACGAACGCCGTGAGGTTGGGGTCGCGCAGCTGCCGGCTCGGCAGCAGGTTCGCCGCGAAGAAGTGCCGGTCGTAGCGCTCGTGCCAGGCCGCGAGCTGCCGGCAGGATTCCTCGATCGACCACCGACCGATGTCGTCGGCGATGCCCGCTTCCTCGGCCAGGGACGCGAGCTCCTCCGCCTTCACGGTGCCGTACTGAGGGCTTTCCCAGCGCGCCTGGCACTCGACGCCGGTCAGGTCGAACGAGTCGATGGTGATGCGCGGCTGGAAGACGAGGTGCAGCTCCCGCCGCTCGATGGCGCCGCGCAACGCGGACTCCATCAGCAAACGGCGACGCGCGTGCGCCTGCGGCAGCGGCGAGAAGAACGCGCAGCTGCGCGGATCGACGGCCAGCTCGGCGGCCGAGTGTGCGTTGTCCAGCAGCTGATCGGCTTTCGCGGCGTCGTTCTCGGCCAGCGCCACGCCTGCGCTGATCGCCGGGACAAAATCGAGGTCCGGCGCAAGCGCTTCCTTTGCGACCGTCTCGAGCACGGCGTGCACGATGGTCGCGACGTGTTCCGCCGAAACCCGGCTGCGCAGCAGCAGGCTCAGTTCGCCTTCCGACGTGCGGCAGACGGATGGCAGGTCCGTGCGCCACAGGATCGTGCCGCCCTGGCTGATGCGGCCCAGCTCGGCATCGATGCGGCGCGCGACCAGGGAAAGCAGCTTGTTGGCGAACGCGATGCCCTGTGCCTGCACGATGCGATCGAACCCATGGATCCGGAACGCGACCACGGCGAACGCGGCGGTGCCGCCGCGCTCGTTGAGGGCCAGCGCCACGTGCTCGGCGAGGTGCCGGCGGTTCGGAAGAGCGGTGTCCGTGTCGAAGTACGACAGCAGCCGCACCGTTTCTTCGGCGCGATGCAGCCGCGTGAGGTCCTGCAGCGTGACGATCACGACATCGTTTTCCGGTCCGCCCGCACCCTGGACCAGCTCGGCCTCCTGGTGGACGCAGACGGTGTTTCCATCGAGGCCCTTAAGGCGATGATCGAACGCGAATCGGCCGTGGCCCGTCGCGCAGGTGACGAACGCCGCGCGCACGTCGCTCTGCTCGGCGTCGTCGAGCAGGCCGATGAACTCCTCGTACCGCGAGAGGGCCCCGGCCTCGATGCCGAGCAGCTCGCTGATCATCGGCGAGACGTGGAGCGTCTGCCCGTCGGGGCGCAATTCCCAGTGGCCGACCCGCGCGATGCGCTGCGCCAGCAGCAGCTTCGAGCGGCTGGCCCGCACTTCATCCTGCAGTTCGCGGTCGCGCAGCAGGAACCGAACGCGTTCCACCAGCAGGCGCGGATTCATGCCCTTCGTGGCGAAATCGTTTGCGCCCGCGGCATAGGCCTGGCTGATCGCTGGGAGGTCGTTGCGCCCCGTCAGCATCAGGATCGGCACGAGCCGTGCGCCGGCAAGGACCCGGATCTCGCGGCAGGCTTCGATGCCGTTCATCTTCGGCATGTCCACGTCGAGGATGACGATGTCGGGGTTCACTTCCGCAAACCTGGCGAGTGCCTCCTGGCCGTCCGCAGCCGTGTGCACCATCAAGCCGGCGCCCGCCAGCGCGGCTTCCGCCAGCAGCAGGGCCGAAGGGTCGTCGTCGGCGATCAGGATCGTGGTGGCGGGGGCGTCGCTCATCGTTCTCTCGTTCCTTAGCGCGTGCCGTTGCCGCGACGATTCTCGGCCTCGAGGGCCGCGACCAGCGCCGCGTAATGGGCTTTCAATCCCGTCGCCGTCCTGCGCACCGCGGTGAGGTCGCCGCTTTCGAGCGCAAGGGTCTCGCAGCGCTCGAGCAGGTCGGCGAGACGCCGGCCGCCGAGATTGTTGACGGGCGACTTGATGGCGTGCGCTGCGGCCGCGATCTCCTCGAGGTTTCCGGCGGACAGCGCCGCGTCGAGCCGCGCGAAGAGGTCCTTGGACGAGGCCGTGAGCAGCTCGCAGAGGCGCTCGAACACCATCGGCTTGCCCAGGCCGCGAATCGCCTGCACTTGCTCCGGATCGAGGATCGGCAGTCGCGAGACGGGTGCAACGTCGGTCGCAACGTCGGTCGCCGGTACCTCGAGCATCCTGACGATGGCCGTGTCGCTGATCATCGGCTCGGCTTCAGGTTCCGGCGGCGGCGCGACCGCGACCGGGGCCGGGACCGGCTTCGCCGGGGCGGGCGCCTTGGGCGCCGCGGGCTTCGTCTCGAACGGCGCCAGCGTGTACTTCGGCACGAAGGGTGCGGCGGTCTTCGACGCCGAGGGCCTCGGCGCCTCCACCGTTGGCGCGGCAGGAGCGGGCGCCTCAGCGGGCCCCACGGCCTGCGCCAAGCGCAGCGTGCCCCGGGCCTGCGCGACGGGCGACAGCGCCTCGACCAGCTCGGCCGACTTGAACGGCTTGGCGAGGAACGAATTCATGCCGACGGCAAGGCAGCGATCGCGGTCGCGGGCCAGCACGTTCGCCGACAGCGCGATGATCCTCGCGGGTGCCAGGGCGCGGCGCGCCTCTTCCTTGCGGATCTCTTCCGTCGCAGCGTAACCGTCCATGTTCGGCATCTGGCAATCCATGAGGATGACGTCGTACCGATGCTTCGCCGCCAGATGCACTGCCTGGCGACCGTCTTCCGCCACATCGACGATGCAGCGGAACTCTTCGAGCATCGCGACGGCCACTTCGCGGTTGATCTCGTTGTCGTCCACCGCGAGCACGTGCAGCCCGAGCACCAGGCCGGCGGCCATCTCCGAAGCGGGCTGGCCGTCGACTGGTTCCGGCGCGAGCGGCAGGGCGGTCGGGGCCGAGCGCGGCTCGCGCGCCGCCTGCAGGGCGCCGCGCAGCAACTGCTGGCGGACGGGCTTGGCGATGCACGTATCCGGGGCGATGGCCCTGGTGCCTTCGTACGACGGATTGAAGTCGAGCGCCGTCATCAGCACGACGTAGGTTTCGGCGATGACCGGATCGAGCCGGATGGTGCGCAGCAACTCGTCGGTCGTCGCGTCCGGCAGGTTGTGATCGAGCAGCACGATGTTGTACGGCCTGCCGCGCCTGGCGGCGTCGTGCATCTTGTCGCCGACCAGGCGGGCCTGGCTCAGCATCGTCACCTGGGCCGACCAGTTCGCAAGCGTTTCCTCGAGCAGCAGGTAGCTCTTTTCGTTGTCCTCGACGACGAGCACGCGCATATCCGTGAACTCGGTGGACGCGCGGCTTTCGGCGCCGGCTTCTTCCTTGACCTCGAACGGCAGCATGAACGAGAAGGTGCTGCCGCGACCGACCTGGCTGGCGAGGTCGATCCTCTCGCCGCCCATCAGGCGCACGAGGCGCGTGGCGATCGACAGGCCGAGGCCGGTGCCGCCGATGCGCGTCGCGTTGCTGAGCTGCGTGAACGCCTCGAACACGCCGCTCTGGTCCGTCTCGGCAATGCCCGAGCCCGTGTCGGCGACGCTGAAGTGCAGGCGGCACTGGCCGTCGCGCATGTCGTCGAGCCCGACGCGGATCTCGATCTCGCCCTTGTCCGTGTACTTCACCGCATTCGACAGCAGGTTGCCCAGCACCTGGCGCAGGCGCAGCGCGTCGCCCACCACGGTGGTCGGTACCGTCGGTTCCACGCGGCAGATGATCTCGATCTTCTTGGTTTCCGCGCGGCCGGCGTAGAGCTGGCCCGCCGTCTCGGCGAGCTCCCGCACGTCGAACGGCTCGCGCACGAGGTCCATCTTGCCGGCCTCGATCTTCGAGTCGTCGAGGATGTCGTTGATGATCTGCATCATCGTCTCGGCGGCAGTTCGCATCGAGTCGACGAAGCGGCGCTGGCGCTTGTCCAGCTCGGTGCCGGCGAGCAGTTCGGCCATGCCGAGCACGCCGTTCATCGGCGTGCGGATCTCGTGGCTCATGTTGGCCAGGAATTCGTCCTTGGATCGCGTCAACGTCTCGGCCTTGCGCAGGCGTATCTCGAGTTCGCGGGTGCGCTCGAGGATCCGCTGGGCCGACGAGTGCCGGACGGCGCGCAGGTCGCGCTCGTAATCGGCCAGCTTGTCGGCGAGCGCGTCGAAATTGGTCGCGAGCGCAGTCAGTTCGTTGGTGCGACGCGAGCCGCGCGGCGGCGGCGCGGTCTCGGTCCAGGCGCTGACGCGCGTCGACTGCGCGAGCTGGGCCAGCGGCTCGACCACGTGGCGCTTCAGCGAATTGGCGGCGAGCAGGGCGATGAGGCAACCGAGCAGCAGCGCGATCGGGACCTGCTCGAGGCGCCGCCCGGCATGCGTCCAGATCCAGCCGTTGTCGATGAGGATGCTGACCGATCCGGTGAGGCCCGGGCTCAGCTCGACCGGATGCTCGACGTACAGCGGTTCCAGCGCGAGGTAGCCCTTGACTGCGTGGAAGATTCCTTCGGGCGGCGCCGTCCAGGCGAGCGCGCGGGGCGGGCGGATCGCCGCGGCGACGTCGTCGCGGACGTATCGTTGGAGGATGTCGCCATTCTCCAGCCGCAGCGTGGAGGCAATGAATTCCGGGTGCGCGTCGAGGTCGTCGAGCGCGCCGCCGTGGGTGGCCTCGAGTCGCCTGACCATCGAGCCCGCCGTGCGTTGCGCCTGGTCGATGGCGTCGCTGCGCGCATTGCGGGCGTCCCACAGGGCAGACAGCAACTGGACGCAGAGGAGGGTGACCGTCACCGCGGCAATGGCCGTGACGCGGAACTGGGAGGTCAGCGAAAGGGATTCAAATGCCTCGCCCAGGGACCGGCGACCCCGTGTCCTGGGCTTCGGCTCGGCGACCTTGTCGGTTGTACCGGTCGAGGGTGTCATCGCGTCACGTTACTGTGGAGACGCGGCCGAGCCTACGCGCCCAAGTGACATAAGGTGAATTGACCCGGTGTAAATCTGTGAGGCGCTTCACCTCTCCCGCCGGACTAGGCACCTCTCCCGCCTGCGGGAGAGGTCGCCCGACGGGCGGGTGAGGGCTCCGAACCCTCACCCCACGCATCGTCGCTCTCGCGCCGACGCTCGTGCCCTCTCCCGCAGGCGGGAGAGGGGCCTATCAGAACCCGGACTTCCGGAGCGCCGCGGAGATGCGGGACTGCATGGCGTCGGACTTCATCGGGAACGAACGGAAGAAGTCCTCGCGCGTGAGCGTCGGGCTTCTCTCCCGCACGTTCGCCGCCCACGACGCAGCCAATGCATCGTCGCCCGCGATCGTGTGCGCCGCCGACGCAATCATGGCAATCAGGACGTGCGCGCCCGGCGATCGCGCCGCGCGTTCGGCCCATGCGGCCGCCTCGGCATCCTCGCCCAGAGCCATGTGCGTGAAGGCGCGGGTTCCCAGCATCGCGTAGTACATCGGGTCGAGCGGGCTCAGGCGCATCGCAAGATCGACGTGGCCGCGGCCGTCCAGTCCGCGACCGGCCAGCGTTTCCGTCCACGCGCGCGCATACATGCCCTGCGCGTAGTTGGGGCTCAACGAGGTCGCGCGCTCCAGCCACGCGAGGCCGCCTCCGAGGTCGCCCTTCAACCAATAGGTGCGACCCATCGTGAAGTTGACGAACGGGTCGAGCGGGTCAAGGTCGAGACCGCGCTGTGCAAAGCTGCGGGCCAGCGCGGCCTCGCCCGCAAGGTCCTCCGTGTGCCGCATGAAAGCGGTCTGGAAATGCACGAAAGAAAGTCCTGCGTGGGCTCGTGCAAAGGCCGGATCCTGCGCCACCGCGCGACCGAACAATTCCGCCGCCACCACGTTGTCCATGCGATTGAAGCGGTACATGTGCTGCAGGCCGAGGTGGTACGCGGACCATGCGTCGAGGTTCTCCGTCACCTGCAGGCGCGCGAGGCCGGCTTCATGCAGCGGAATCTGGATCTCGAGCGCCGTGAGGATCTTCGAGCGGATCTCTTCCCGTACCGCATGCACGTCGTCGATCGAGCCCGCGAAGCGCTCTGCCCAGACGACGCGGCCGTCACGCGTGTCGACCAGTTCGGTCGTCACGGCGAGGTGCTTCCCCGGCACCTCCACGGTCCCGGTGAGTCCGTAACGCACGCCGAGCAGCTGCCCGATCTCACGCATGTCGGGCGCCGCGGAGCGCAGGCGGAACGACGATCCGCGCGCCGTGACGAAGAGCCAGCGCAGCCGCGCAAGTTCCGTGATCAGATCGTGGGGCAGGGCGTCGGCAATGGCGGCGTACGGGCCCGCGTCGCCGATCAGGTCAAACGGCAGCACGGCAATCGACGGGCGTGAAAGCGTGTCGGCGGCCTGGATCGTCGCATCCGAATCGCGGCCGCCGTCAATCCGCGTGACGAGCGTCGAGTACGCGACGGGGTCCGTGCGCTCGACGCGCACGTCGGCGACGAACCGGAAGCCCTGGCCGTGAATCGTCTTGATGCAGCGCTGCGCCTTGCCGTCGTCACCCAGCGCCTGGCGCGCGGACTTCACGCGACTCGCGACGGCCGCATCCGAGACGACGCGCCCGTCCCAGACCTTCTCGATGATTTCGTCCCGGGAGACGAGCCGCTCGCGATTCTCGACGAGCAGCGCCAGCAGGCCGAACACCTGCGGCTCGATCGGGCGCGCTGCGCCGTCGGCGCGCAATTCGACCTTGGCGACGTCCAGTTCGAACACACCGAACCGGTAGATCATGGCCGCGAGGATAGACCAGTCCGGCGGGGCACCCAACCCGCGCCCGAAAAATCCCGACCGTCTCCATGAAACCTCCACGCGGCCTGCAAGCTTCGGAAGGCCGCGGCGGCTTCAATTGCCTCCGGCAGCGAAGTCTCGCTGCCGGGAGCCAAAGAAGGAGATCGCCGTGAAACAGCCACGAACCGACATGCCGACTCGCCTCGAAGCGGGCGGTGTCTGCATCCAGGCGCAGGACTGGGCCGACCTCAACGTCGCGCGCATCCGCTTCCCGAAAGGCGCCAACGCCACCCCGCTGCTGGAGGGCCTGCCGCAGAACCTCTGCCAGTGCCCGCACTGGGGGACGGTGCTGAAGGGATCCATCCACGTGCGGTACGCGGATGGCCGCGAAGAGGTCGTCCACGCAGGCGACGTCTACTACTGGCCCCCGGGTCACACGGTCTGGGTCGACGAGGACTACGAAGCCGTCGAGTTCAGCCCGGCCGGGCCGATGGGCCAGGTCATCGAGCACCTCAAGTCCAAACTCAACGTGTAAAGGAGAACGTCATGCCAATGGTCACGATCGACGTCATCAAGGGCGTCTTTACCCCGAAGCAGAAGGAGCAGCTGATCGAGAAGGTCACGGCTGCGATGATCGACGTGGAAGGCGAGAACATGCGCGGCGTCACATGGGTGCGCATCTCGGAGTTCGAGAGTGGCGACTGGGCCGTCGGTGGGCGACGGCTCACGGCGTCGGACGTCCAGGCGCTGGCTGCTGGGAAAGCGGCCTAGCCTGGACGCGGGGGTAGGAGCGGGACGGCCCAAGGAAGGGCCGCCCCGTTCCCGAGCTCCAGATGGGCTTGACCGTTGTTCCCGCGGGCCGCTCAATGTCTGAAGATGCGCCGCCCCCCTGAACTTCGCACGCTCGTCTGCACCGACGCGACCCGGCTGGTTGCATCGCTAGGCCATCCGCAGCCGTTGGTCTACAGCGCTGGCGCCAATCCGGCGGACGGCTTGCCTGCACACGTACGAGCTGCCTCCGCAATCCGCCGACGCGGGGCGCGTCTCGTGATCGTGCAGGACGATGTGAACGCTCTCGCGGTGCTCAATCCGCAAGCGCGCTCGACGTCGTCGCTCCTGCTGCCCGAGGGGCCGCATGGCGCTCGGATCTTCGACGACACGCATGGCAACAAGAGGCAGAAGCTCGATCTCGAGGCCTGCGTCGCGTTGCCGGACGGCCGGCTGGTTGCGCTCGGATCGGGCTCGAGCCCGAAGCGCGAGCGCCTCGTGAGCATCGCGGCGGACGAGCGCGGTTCCGTGGAGGTGATCGAAGCGGGTGAACTCTACGCAGAGCTGCGCGTGCATGCCGAGGAGCGCGGCGCGGAACTCAACATCGAAGGCGCGGTGGTGCAGGGCGCACTGTTGCGGCTGCTGCAACGGGGAAATGGCAAGCACGGCAGCACGCCCTGGAACGCGATTCTCGACCTCGATCTCGCGGGGTTTCTCGACTGGCTCGACGACCGCGGCGCGCGTCCCAGGGTTCAGCGCATCCTCGAGGTGGATCTCGGTGCGATCGGAGGTGTGCCGCTCGGCTTTACCGACGCGACAGTCATGGCCGACGGGCAGTTGGCATTCCTTGCATGTGCCGAAGATTCCGCCGATGCGGTCAGCGACGGGCCTGTGCTGGGCTGCCGGTTCGGCTGGCTCGATGCCGATGATCGATCGGCGGTGACGATGGTCGTGCTCGATGCCGACGGCAAGCCGACGGGACTGAAGCTCGAAGGCATCGAGGCGCGCGAGGGCGGCAGCTCGGTGTTCGACGTCGTGGCGGACATGGACCGGCCCTGCGAGCCGGCGCTGACGGCGGAGTTGACCATCCGGGGGTGAGCGGCGCGGGGCCAGGCCGCGGACCGCTCGTTTACTTTCCCGGATAGCCGACAGTCTGCGAGAGCAGCACCTGCTGGTCGTGACTCAACCCGAGCGCGTCGGCGATCGCCGCGCGGTCGATCCACGCCCGGATCACGGTGGCCAGGCCGGCGCTCGCCGCGAACAGGTACACGTTCTGCGAGATCGCACCCGCCGCCGCCGAGGCGTAACTCTCGCGCTGACCGACCGGCACCATGCGCATCCTGCGATGGTCGGCGACGTAGACGAGGTCGAGCGGCGCCTCGTCGACAAAGTCCTGGTAGCCGGTGACACGCCGCAGGTCGCTGGCGGCGACGAGCGTCAGCGCATGCCTCTTCGCGTCGTACAGGTACGCTCCGGTCGGCAACGCCACGTAGACGTCGATCTCCTGCGCGTTGATTGCCGACGGCGCCGTACGGCCGCCGCCGCGACGGTTCACGCCGAACGCGGCCCACAGCAGGTTCGACAGCACGGGCCGTGGCAATGGCCTGCGCGCGAACTCCCGCGAGGAGCGGCGAAGGACGAGTGCTTGCATGAGCGGCATCCCGCCGCGCTTGTCGGGTGCGGGCAGCTTGATGGTCGAGGCTACGTTGCCTTTCGCCGGGCTGGGCCGCAACTGCCCCATGACCCCGAGGGCCAGCTTGGTCAGGGTGCTCATGGCAGGATTCTCCCGCGCAACGGCTGACGGTTCACTTGCTCTTGGCCGGCCCGCGCTTCGCGTCGATGACCTTGCGAGCATCGACCATCGCGGCGTCGACCGCGTGCTTGACGCAATTATCGCCCTCAATGAGCGGGTACTTCTCGTCGAGTTCCTTGCAGAGTGACTTGGCGGTCTCTCCGATGCGCTTCTCGAGTTCGTTCGCCCCGGCGCCCGTGGCGAGGTCGAGGTCCGCGTACCGCACCCATCCTTGCAGCGAAACCTCGCGAACCGTCGCGACCGAACTCGGCGGCGGCGCCTTGAGCGCGCGTGCGGCCTCGACGACGACCACCTCGGTCGGCTGCGCTACAGCTGCGCCGGCCGCGATTGCGAATCCGACGCCGGCCAGCGTGAGCCTGCATTTGCGACCGGTGAAACTCCTCTTCATGATGACTCTCCTCTCGGCCTCCCAGTCCACGCTAGCGCGCGATGCTGCGCCGCACCAGTCGTAGTTTGAGCAGTGAATGAGCGGGCAGGCGGCCGCGATGACGACGAAAAGCGTTCGTGTTCGTGCAGGTACTGGTCTCTTTCTTCGAACACGGGCGTACCATCGGGGAACCGAGGCACAAGGCCCGCCGCTCGTGCCTCTTCACCAGGGGAGTACGAACATGGCCAAGAAGAAATCCGACAACGGCGTCTACCGGGTGACGGAAGTCATCGGCACCAGCACCGTGTCGTGGGAGGACGCCGCCAGCAGCGCCGTCAAGGCAGCCGCCAAGTCGCTGCGCGACCTGCGCATTGCCGAGGTCGGCAAGCTCGACATGAAGGTCGAGGACGGCAAGGTCGTCGCGTATCGAGCGCGGGTATCGCTGTCGTTCAAGTACGAAGGCTGATCACCGCGTCCACCGGTCGGGCGCTCGCTCCCGCCGCCTTCGTGGCGGGAGCGTCGGCTAGCCTTGTGCTGTCGCCGAAGCCGTGACCGAGCCCGCCCGCGTCACGGCTTTCGCGGTATCGGCACGGGAATCTCGACGCCGTTCTGCTGCAGGGCGCGCACGATGGCCGGATTCAATTCGCCCGGCGCCGCGCCGAAGTCCTTCACCGTCACCCATGGCCGGATCGCCACGGTGATCGCGAAGTCGCCGAGCGCGACGGCCTGCACGTCCGGCGCCGGATCCTTCAGGATCCGCGGGTTGGCGGCCAGCACGTCGCGGACGGCCGCCACCGTCGTCTCGAGGTCGGTCGCATATCCGACCTTGACGTCCAGGTTCAACTGCCGCACTTCGCCGTAGTTGTGCAGGATCTCGCCTGCGATCTTGCGGTTCGGGATCACGACGGACGAGAGATCGGCGTGCCGCAGCGTGGTGCTGAAGAGCGAAACGTCCTCGACCAGTCCTTCCACGCCGGCGATCGAGATGTACTCACCGACGCGGAACGGCTTCGTGAAGATGATGGTGAGGCCGGCCGCGAGGTTGCCGAGCACACCCTGCAGTGCGAGGGCGATGCCGGCGCTCGCGATGCCGAGGCCAGCGAGCAGCGGTAGCAGATCGATGCCGAGGTTCTGCAGCGCCATCAGCAGGAACAACATCAGCACCAGCACGCGCACGACGCGCAGCAGCAACTGACGCACCGGCGGCTCGAGCCTGAACCGGTCGAGGCCACGCGCGGAGAGCCTCGCCACCCAGCGCATGACGAACAGCCCCGCCGCCATGATCAGGATTGCGGAGAGCAGGCGCGGGCCGAACTCGACCATCAACCGTTCGAGAAGGCCGGGCGAGTCGAGGAGGGTGGTCACCGGGTCGGTCATGGAGCGAATCGTACCGAAACTCGCGCGCAAGTCCATTTGGGTCGGCTCAGTCCATCCATACCTCGCCGACCACCGGGAGCGGACTCACATCGAGCAGGCACCGGGGTCTCCCTGGTCATCGAGAACCAGCGTCCACGTTGCGCCGGGCTCGGTGGCATCGCGGCCCATGAAGAAGGCTTCGGCGCCATCCATCGGGTCGATGACCCAGCCGACGCTGTACGGATGCGGAAAGAAGGCCGCCTGCGTGCGCCGGTCGGTCAGGCTGAAGAATGCCCCGAGCCCGGGGTGACTGTGGTACCAGCCGACGATGAGTTCCCGTGGCGCCAGCGCGAGCCGCGCGCGCTCCCACACTCCGCTCTCCATGCGCAGTGAAATTGCCGAGCTCGCGAAATCGAGTGCGGGCACGGATCGGGTGATCATGACGGCGCGAGTGTCGGCGATGCCCAGGGTGTGATCGTCGACGAACACTTCGCCGAGCAGCAGCCCGCCCTGCTCGGCGCGGGAGCCCTGCAGGTGCAGCAGCACCGCTTCGCGAACGGCGCTGCACACGATGACCCGCGGGCCCGCATCGACGTGACTCGGCGGCTCGAGGCGCCCGGCGCCGCGGGCGGTGAGCGAAGAGAGCGGCTGCAGCGGCAGCTCGGGCGGCCGTTCCGTCCAGCGCATCAGGTGCGGGCCTCGAATGGAGCGCCGCAGGAAGGGCAGCGCACCGTTCCGCTGCGCCCGCGCGGCAGGCGCAGATGGCGGCCGCAGGCCGGACACGCGCGCAACATGCG
>Ga0209253_10001072_pt1 | contig 23964 bp, 15 predicted proteins | sample FrelakmetBRP12BR_FD_187145 | JGI IMG/M metagenome (GOLD analysis project Ga0209253, IMG submission 187145) | Freshwater lake sediment microbial communities from the University of Notre Dame, USA, for methane emissions studies - BRP12 BR (SPAdes)... | ecosystem: Environmental > Aquatic >...
GGCGTTCTCGATATCCTCCACTCGCACGGCGACATGGTGAAAGACCTGGTCGCCGAAGTTGTGAACCCATCCGGGAATAATGCTCGTGCGTCCACGGTCGCCCCCGTAGGCTTGATCCACAAAGAGGGCGGGGTAGCCGGCTTTGCGGTAGACCTTGGCGTACCAGTCGTCGTATTCCAGTGTCTCGTCATAGGCATATCCGAGGGCGATGAATTGCTCGGCCCGGCGATCGATATCCAGCGTCCGCAAGGTGACATGATCGATCACGGGCGTGATGCCGACTCCCGCCTCGTCGAGCATGGTTTTCAGCGTCTTTGCGGCCTGGTTGTGATGAAGAAATTCCCCCACCATGCGCGCCATCAGTCCATCGAGTTCGCGATTCTGATCCATGATGGCCTCCATTCTCTTGTTCTCAGTTCGTCCGGTTATGAGCCGAAGGTGATGCCCTGTGCGAGCGGCAGCTCCGTTCCCCAATTCACCGTGTTTGTCTGACGGCGCATGTAGGCTTTCCAGGCGTCGGATCCGGCTTCCCGTCCGCCTCCCGTTTCTTTCTCGCCGCCGAACGCCCCGCCGATTTCCGCGCCGGAGGTCCCGATGTTGATGTTGGCGATTCCGCAATCACTCCCCGCGGCCGACAGAAACTGCTCGCTGTGTTGCAGTCTGGTGGTAAACAGGGCCGACGAAAGTCCCTGCGGCACATCGTTCTGCTGGCGAATGGCTTCATCGAGGTTGCGGAACGTCATGACAAAGAGAATCGGTGCGAAGGTCTCGCGCTGAACCACAGGCCAATGGTTCTGTGCGCGCACGATCGTCGGTTCCACGAAGTGGCCCGGCCGATGCAGCACCTGCCCGCCATAGAGAATCTCGCCGCCTTCCTTTTTGATGTCCTCGATGGCGGCCCGGTACGATTCAATGGCCGCATGATCGATCAGCGGCCCCATCAGGACACCCGGCTCCAGAGGGTTCCCGATGCGGATGTGCGCGTAGGCCTTCACCAGCTTGCTGGTCAACTCTTCATAGCGCGACTCCTGCACGAACAGACGTCTGGTCGTCGTGCACCGCTGGCCCGCAGTTCCTACGGCTCCGAAGAGAATGGCGCGCACGGCCAGATCAAGGTCGGCCGTGCCGTCGACAATGATGGCGTTATTGCCGCCGAGCTCCAAAAGGGCCCGCCCGAGTCGTTGGCCGACAATGGACGAGACCCGGCGGCCGACCGGGACCGATCCGGTGAAGGAAATAAGGGGTAACCGCACGTCTTGCACCATGGATTCTGCCAGAGCCGGCTGATCGGTCACAAAGAGGGCGAAGATGCCCGGATAGCCTTGCTGCTCCATCACCTGGTTGCAGATCTGCTGTATAGCGATGGCGCAGAGGGGGGCTTTCGGCGAGGGTTTCCAGATCACCGTATCTCCGGCGATCGCGGCGAGGAACGCATTCCAGGCCCAGACGGCGACCGGAAAATTGAAAGCGGTGATCACGCCGACCGGACCGAGCGGATGCCACTGTTCGAACATGCGGTGGTGAGGGCGTTCGGACTGCAGCGTGGCGCCATACAACATGCGTGATTGACCGACGGCGAAGTCGGCCATGTCGATCATCTCCTGCACTTCGCCGTCTCCTTCGGCTTTGATCTTGCCGACTTCCAGCGACACCAACGTGCCGAGGTGATCTTTCTTTTCCCGCAACGCCTGACCGATGAACCGGACGAGCTCTCCGCGCTTCGGAGCCGGGACTGTTCGCCACGTGAGAAAGGCCGCAAGCGATTCTTTTACGATACGCTGGTAATCATCGGCGGAGCAGGGATGAACACTGGCCAGAATCTGATCGGTGGCCGGATTCATGGATTGCAGGAGAGGACCGTCAGGATGGCTCGACCACCAGCCTTTTCCCGTGCTGCCTCCGGCATTCACGGCCTGGATTCCGAGGTCTCTGAGCGCTGCCAAGGTCGTGCTCATCGGAAGCAGGCTCCAAAGTCGTTTGCCAGGAACTCTTTCAACGGAATGGATTCCTGTGTGACAAACCCGCTGTAGCGCCCTGGATTCGTCAGAACAAGATCCAGGACACAGCAGAGGCTGGAAGCGGTCGTCACTTGAATCGCCGACCAGAGCCTACCCTTGATACATTGAGGGTAGACCTTCTTGACGTAGTTTTCTTCAAAGAAGCCCCCCCCTTTGGCTCCGGTGACCGAGGCGTAGATCAGGACGACATCCTGGAGAGTTTGCGGAACGGCGCGTTCCAGTATCCGTTTGAGCGTGTCCCGGTCTTCGTTCAGTTTCAGATCCTTCATCAGGAGATGAATCTGTTCGCGATGGCCCGGGTAGCGGAGGGTTTTATAGTTCATCGTATTGACTTGTCCGTCATAGGTATCAGCAAGAGTTCCCAATCCCCCGGATGTATTGAATGCCTCATACAGCAAACCGTCCAGCTCGATCGTCTCATAGCCCTCCAGCGGCTGGAGCGGGATTTTCTCGCCCTCTTCGATGCCGTAGCACAGGTTGCCGTATTCATTGATCAGGCCATCGGTAGACCAGGTGAGAGAATACTTCAGCGCGTTGCTCGGGTGGACAGGGAGGGCTCCGACACGCATTTTCACGGTGTCGAGCGTTTCAAAGTGCGTCATGAGGTCGTGCGTCACAATGCTGATGAAGCCAGGGGCCAGTCCGCACTGCGGGACAAACGCATGTCTGGCGCCCGAGCTCAAGACACGGATCTGGTTGGTGACTTCCACATCTTCAGTGAGATCGAAATAATGCAGGCCGTGCGTGAGCGCGAGTCCGGCGACGGTCGTATTGCAGTAATAGGGCAGGCTGGAGATGACGGCATCCACCGGATGGGCGGCAAGATAGGCGCTGACCACATCGGGATGTCGCACGTCCAGGATACAGGGAGTGACGCGGGATAAGCCGAGGCCCTCAGCCAGGTGCTTGGGCCCATCAAGCGAGACGTCGCCCAGGTGAATGTCATATGTGCCATGCTCCGCCAGCAGGCATGCGACCAGCGATCCGATCTTTCCCGCTCCGAGTACCAGGACTCGATGCATAAGGTACCTCGCGTATTCTCAGTATACTCCTCCATCTGGAATTCACCACTATCAGGCCGGTGACAAAGTCCTCCGGCGGCGTTCTCATCATCCGTGAAGCGTTCCTCGTGAATCGTCGTTCGTCTCTCGTTGCAGGATCAGCTGTGGCACGTTCGCGAGATACGCTTCACGATTCACGCTTCACGGATCTGCAGAGTAAGGCGAGAACGCCGCGGGCGGACTTTTTCGGCATCCTGCTAAGGAAGCCTGTCGGACTCTTGCTGATAGCGGATGGCGATGGCCGACAGCACATGATCGATTCGTGGCTGGTCGGTTGCCCCTTGCGTCAGAATATAAGGATTGGAAGAGTAGGGTGTGTACCACCCGTATCCGTAGAGGCCGAAGGCGGCGCCTGACGGACCGAGCAAGCCTGGTTCGTAGTAAGGACTACCCGCTTGCATCGCTATATCAAACGGCACTTCGCTTACCAGGGCATCAGCTCCCAGCGAATAGGCGCGATCCAAGAGGGCGCTGCGTAACGACTCCTGACTGAGATTCGTACTACGGACAACAATCCTCGCCAACTCGACATGGGGCCGGGCCGGTTCTTGGTTAAGCCACTCGATTTGATCCACTGCGCGCCGAGGGGCGTAGGTCTCGTCGGTCAAATGTTCCACGCGAACACCAGCACATCCAATCACCAGCAGGCTCATCGAGAGGATTATCACTTGACGGCTGAGTGAGGTCACAGTCGATCTGATCCAAGTCGGGCGTCGGGTGGTGGAAGCGGCCGAGTTCATGTGTTCAAAATACAAGAAATCGCCTGCCGCTCCTATTCCCCAGTGGAGGGGAGGGAAAAGCACACAATAAGAGCGAGTCTGCTGATCAGCCGAGACGTTCCCGGCCGTGCGGTGTGGTCAGGTCCTGATCGGGACCGACCGGGACGATGCGTGTGGGATTGATGTCATCGTGGGTGACGTAGTAGTGGCGTTTGATATGGTCGAAATTGACGGTTTCGGCGATGCCGTCGGTCTGGTAGAGATCTTTGAGATAGCCGAACAGGTTCGGATAGTCGATGATGCGACGGATGTTGCACTTGAAGTGGCCGTGGTAGACGGCATCGAACCGGATCAGAGTGACGAAGAGCCGCCAGTCGGATTCAACAAATTCTGCGCCGAAGAGGTAGCGCTGATGCGCAAGCCGAGCCTCGAGCCGATCTAATGCGTCGAAGAGCCGTCGGACAGCTCGCTCGTAGACCGGTTGTGATGTGGAGAACCCTGCACGGTAGACCCCGTCGTTCACGTTTTCATAGAGGAAGGTATTGAGTTCGTCGATCTCCTTGCGAAGACCCTCCGGGTAGAGATCAATCGTGCTTTCCGTGAAGCGATTGAACTCGCCGTTGAAGATACGCATGAGATCGTCGTCGGAGTTGGTGACGATCCGTTTCGTGGCGGTGTCCCACAGCACCGGCACAGTAACGCGACCGATGTAGTGAGGATCGGTTGCCTTGTAGGCCTCACTCAGAAAGTGGAATCCATTGACAGGGTCTGGCGAATGTCCCGGGCCTTCGCGAAAAGCCCAGCCTCTCTCGTCGCGAATCGGGTCGACGGCGGTGAGCCCGATGACCCCTTCAAGCCGTTTGAGTTTCCGGACAATAATCGTACGATGCGCCCAGGGACAGGCCCAGGAGACATACAGGTGATAACGGCCTGCCTCGGCCGGATAGCCCGAGCTTCCAGTGGCAGTCACGTAATGGCGAAAGGCATCCGCCTGACGCTTGAACTCGCCTTCGCCGGATTGCTCGTCGGGAAACTGTGCCTGGACCGTCACGTCACACCCGCTCCTGGTCGTTCGGAAATTTGTTGTTCACATTATCGCATAGGTGTGTCTTCCTGGGGCAGGTTTCTATGGAGCGGTCTGCTGGTCGGAGGGGCGGTTGCAGCGAAGGGCGACGTTCAGTAGAGTAGCAGGACGTGAGGACTGAACCGAATTGTTCAGTGAGGCTCCGGTTGTTTTGATGACGGGATCAGCGGAGAGCAGGGAGATGGATGTGAGTCGCAAGAAGCTTGTGTCGGCAGGACTGTTGGCCTGGTACGTTGGGGTGTCGGTGTGGATGGCGCAGACTCCGGCTGATCCCCAGTTCTGGTTGATCGCCAGCATTCTTCCGGCCTTCTTTGTGGTCGTGCTGGTCGCCACCTATCGTCACCTTCCCCTGTCTCCCGCCTCCTACGGCCTTATCACCGCCTTTCTCACACTGCATACCATTGGAGTGCACTATACCTACGCCGAAGTGCCGGTCGGGCTGTGGATCGATCAGGTCCTGCACCTCGGGCGCAATCACTTCGACCGGATCGTCCATTTCAGTTTCGGGTTTCTGCTCGCCTATCCCATGGAAGAGCTGTTTCGCTTGAGCACGAGTGTGCAGGGATGGGTTGTCTACTATCTCCCTGTCATGACCGTCCTTGGGTTGAGCGGGCTCTGGGAGATTATCGAATCATGGGTGGCGAGCGCCGTCCATCCCGAGCTGGGCATCAACTACCTCGGTTCGCAGGGGGATATCTGGGACGCCCAGAAGGACATGGCAGCTGCACTCTATGGGGCCTTGCTCTGCGTCTCGGTGCTCATGATTGTGCGCGCGCTGCGAGGCGCCCAGTCCGAGCTTCAGAGCGAGACGGCAGAATAATCCCTTGATATGAACACTGGGATGACAGGGCAGAAGCGAGCAGAATCGGGAAATCGCCGGTTGCTCCTGGCGTTGCTGCTTTCGTATGGTGTGTTCTGGGTTTGGTTGGCGATCGATCCGCTGAATCGAAGAGATTGGCTGCTGGAAAATCTGCTGGTTCTCACACTGATTCCCCTGCTGATCCTCACCCACCGGCGGTTTGAGTTTTCCCTCACCTCCTACTATCTGATCGGCCTGTTTCTGATGCTGCACGCATTCGGCGCCCACTATACCTATGCAGAGGTCCCTCTTGGGTTTTGGCTCAGAGATCTGGGAGGATTGAGTCGCAATCCGTTCGATCGCATCGCCCATTTCGCCTATGGGCTGTTGTTGGTCTATCCCATTCGTGAATTGCTTGTGCGCCGAGCCGGGATAGCGGGGCTGTGGTCCTATGCGTTGCCGGTGTGTGTCGTCCTGGCTCAGAGCGGCTTCTTCGAAGTGCTGGAAGCGATCGTGGCGATGATCGTCAGTCCTGAACTGGGCAATATCTATCTCGGAACGCAGGGGGATGAGTGGGACGCCCAACATGACATGGCGGCGGCCTTGGCCGGCTCGGTCCTGACCATGTGCGTCCTGCTCGCCCTGTCCTCCTGTTCCAGAGGGCGGGCGAAGCGCTCTGTCTCTTGATTGCTGTCGGTCTGGTCATATCCTGCTGTCGCATTTCGCCACGATTCGCCCGTATCGTCGTAGAAAAATGCCCCTTGATTGTCATCGACTGCCGCGAAATCACGGAAATTTTCAGGCACATCTCATGCTGGTTCTAGTCAGGGGAGATCTATGAGCATGCTTCGGTCGATGGTGGTTTGCGCAGGAAGAGGGGGGTCGTGTGCGGGCCGTGGCAGGGCCTGTCGAGGGTTGTATTCGTTCGGCCTGGTCGTGTTGCTGAGCTTGTTCCTGGTGGCTTGCGAGAAGCCTTCCGACAAGCCGATTGAGGTCAAGACGGCAGCGGATTCCCTGCCGGGCGTGCTCCATCTGACCCCGGAAGAACTGGCGAGGACGGTCATAGAGGTGGCTCCGGTTGCCCGGGGACAGCTGCGGGTGCCACGGGAATTTACCGCCACGGTTCAATCCAATGAAAACGAACTGGCCGAGGTGACCACGCTGATTCGGGGCCGGGTGGTGAAAGTGTCTGTGGATGTCGGACAGGACGTCAAGAAAGATACCTTGCTGGCTCTCCTCCACAGTACGGATCTCGGTGTGGCGGAGGGGGCGTACCTGAAAGCGAAGGCCAGACTGCATGAGGCGGAATTAGCCTATGAACGTGCCAGGGATCTGCATGAACATAAGGCGGTGAGTCTGGCTGAGCTGCAGCGGCGGGAAGCCGAGATGAAGACGGCGCGGGCCGAGGCGCGTGAAACGCAGAACCGCCTGGAACTGCTCGGCGTCCCTCAGCAGGAAGTCATGCGGTTGGATCGCGAACATACGATCAAGGCCGATGTGCCCTTGCGGGCACCGTTTGATGGCCGGGTCATCATGCGCAATATCACCAGAGGTGAGGTGGTCGAGACGAATCAGAAGTTCTTTACCGTCGCCGATCTTTCGGATGTGTGGGTCGTCGGCAACGTGCCGGAGAAGGACGTGCAATTCATTCGCAAGGACCAGAAAGTCGACGTCATCGTGTCCGCTTATCCTCATGCCGTCTTTCCGGGAACGATCACCTACATCAGCGATGTGCTTGACCCGGCCACCAGGACGATGCGTCTGCGGGTGACAGTGCCGAATCCTGATCGAATGCTGAAGCCCGAAATGTTTGCTTCCGTCCGCGTGTATGCCGCGCCAAATCCCGACGCCTTGACCATCCCGTCGGCCGCTGTCCAAAACGGGCCGAGCGGAAAAATGGCGTTTGTCCGGCGGGGAGAGCGTGAGTTTGAAGTGCGGACCGTCAAGTTGGGGCTGGAGCAGGGGGATCTCGTGACGGTGTTAGATGGCTTGTCCGAGGGTGAACCGGTGGTGACGCGTGGAGCGTTCATGCTCAAGTCTGAATTGGAACGGCACAAGATCGAGCCTACACCATGATTGCGTCCCTGCTGGAGTTTTCCCTGCGCCAGCGGATCCTAGTGCTGGGTCTGGCCTGCCTGCTGTCTGTGGCGGGCCTCTGGGCCTTCCAATCGATTCCGATCGATGCCTATCCCGATGTGACGAATATCCAGGTGCAGATCCTGACCGATGCCCCGGGGCTCTCGCCGGTCGAAGTGGAGCGGTTCATTACCTATCCGCTTGAGCTGCAGATGACCGGCCTGCCGGGCCTGGCGGAGATCCGATCCCTTTCCAAATTCGCGCTGTCGCAGATAACGGTCGTCTTCAATGACGATGTGGACATCTATTTCGCCCGTCAGTTGGTGCTCGAACGGATGATCGCTGCGAAAGAGCGGCTGCCGGAAGGGCTTGATCCGGTGATGGCCCCCGTCAGCACCGGGCTGGGCGAAGTGTATCAATATTACGTCGAAGGGCCACATGCGGGGACGACCGATCCCGCGATTGCCGAGGCGGAGTTGACCGATCAACGGACGCTACAGGACTGGGTCTTGCGGCCGCTACTCAAGAGCGTGCCCGGCGTCATCGATGTGAACGGCATGGGCGGGTTCGTCAAACAGTATCAGATCGTCGTGGATCCGGCGAAGCTGCGGAAATACGATCTGACGCTGCACGATATTTATGATGCCGTGGCCAAGAACAACGCCAATGCCGGAGGCAACATCTTGGAGCGCCATGCGGAGCGCGCGATCGTCCGCGGCCTTGGCCTCATCAAGACCGTGACCGATATAGAATCCATCATCGTGAAGGAGGCCGGCGGCACACCGGTTTTCGTGCGCGATGTCGCGGAGATCCGCATCGGACACGCCGTCCGTCATGGTGCGGTGGTATTCAACGGCGAGCGGGAGATCGTCACCGGGACGGTACTCATGATCCGTGGCGGCAACGCCCGTCAGGTGGTCGAAGCCGTCAAGGCGAAGGTAGATGACTTACAGCAGAACCATGTCCTCCCGGCGGGCATGAAAATTCTTCCATTTTACGACCGCATCGAGCTGGTCACGGCCGCGATCGATACGGTGCGGGACGCCTTGATCGAGGGGATTGTGCTGGTCGTCTTTGTGTTCTTCTTTTTCCTGGGCCACGTGCGCAGCGCCATCGTCGTGACGGCTTCGCTCATCGTGACCCCTCTGATCACATTCATCGCAATGCAGCGGCTGGGAATCTCGGCCAACTTAATGACACTCGGAGGACTGGCGATTGCGATCGGCGAAATCGCGGACGGATCACTGGTCGTTGTCGAGAATGTCTATCGCCATCTGGCCGAGAATCATGGTGCGGCCAAGAAAAGTAAACTCGAGGTCATCCTGCACGCCACCAAGGAGGTGGGCAGACCGATTCTCTTCGGGATTCTGATCATCAGCGTGGTCTTCCTGCCGCTCATGACGCTTCAAGGCATGGAAGGCAAGATGTTCGCGCCGCTGGCCTATACGCTGGTCATCGCGCTCCTGGCCTCCGTGATCGTCACGCTGACATTGTCGCCGGTGCTCGCGTCGATCATGCTGCGCGGGGACCACCCGGAAGAAACGCGCTTGACCCGCTGGATGAAGCAGCGCTATCTGCCGGTGTTGCAGTGGACGCTGGGGCATCGCAGTGCCGTTCTGGCTGGTTCAACGGCCATCGTATTGGGCAGCCTCGCGCTGCTTCCGTTCGTGGGGCGTGAATTTATCCCGCTGCTGGAAGAGGGCGCGCTGACGCCGCAGATCGTGCGGTTGCCGAGTGTATCTCTGCCCGAATCCATCGAGATGGAGAAGCAGGCCCATAAGGCCATGCTGGAATTTCCTGAAGTGCGGATGGCCGTGAGTAAGATCGGACGGCCCGATATCGCGTTTGGACCGGAAGAACCGAATGAGAGCGATCCGATCGTGTCTCTCAACGACCGGAGCACGTGGACGACGGCGACCACTCAGCCGAAATTGACTGATGCGATCAGAAACAAGTTGGCGGAGATTCCCGGGATTTCGGTGTTGATGAGCCAGCCGATCCAGGAGAGGGTGGATGAACTCATTTCCGGAATCAGGACGCAGTGCGCGATCAAGCTCTACGGAGCGGACCTCGACGTGTTGCACGATAAGGCGGAGGAGATCGCGGCCTTGATGCAGCAGATCAAGGGCGTGAAAGACATCAAAGTCGAGCAAATCGCCGGCCAGCCCTATCTGACCATCGACATCGACCGCCAGAAGATCGCCCGCTTCGGGATCAATGTGGCCGATGTGCAGGAGATCATCGCCACCGCCATCGGTGGCAGGGCCGCCACCCAGGTGTACGAAGGTGAGCGGCGGTTTCAGTTGACCCTGCGATTTCCTGAAGCGCACCGCAACAGTGTTGCCACGATCGGGGAGATCCGGGTGAAAGCCGCTTCCGGCGCCCTCATTCCGATGAGCGAGCTGGGAACGATCGAGATGCGGGAGGGCCCGCTCCGGATCAGCCGCGAACAGGTGACCCGTCGCATTTACATCGGGTTCAATGTTGTGGGGCGCGACATCGGCGGCGTCGTCGATGAAGGACGGAAAAAGCTGGCGTCCCAGCTTCGCCTGCCGGAAGGATACCGGGTGACGTGGGGCGGCGCGTTCGAGAACATGGAACGGGCCAATGCGCGGCTGTTGATCGTGGTGCCGGTCACATTGGGACTCGTCTTCTTTCTCCTCTTCTGGGCGTTCCATTCGCTGCGCTACGCCACCTTGATCATCCTCAATCTGCCCTTTGCCTTGATCGGCGGTGTCGTGTCGCTCTGGCTTTCCGGTCAATACCTGAGCGTTCCGGCGTCGATCGGTTTCATTGAGCTATTCGGTCTGGCCGTGGGTAACGGGATCGTCCTGGTGTCTTATATCAATCAGCTCCGCAACGAAGGGATGCAACCGGACGAGGCAATCCTGGCCGGCTGCAGTCTCCGGCTCCGGCCGGTCGTCATGACGATGATGACCACCTTGCTCGGGCTCCTGCCCCTTGCCTTGGCGCAGGGCATCGGCGCCGAAGTGCAGCGGCCGCTGGCGACCGTCGTCATCGGCGGCCTGTTCACTTCGACGGCCCTGACCCTGGTCGTCCTGCCGGCCTTGTATCGATGGTTCGCAGAAAAGGACGCGGGGAAGGACCATGCGCCGGAATGGGTGTGAGGGGAGGGGCTGGACGAACGGGGCACGGCCCGGTCGCGTCATGATGCGCAGATATCATGACGAGTGTGCCGAGATGTATCTGCCGGCCGAGTGCGCCTTTGAGGCTGCGATGAAGCATCGCAATGCCGGCGCACATCGGCGTTGTTGTGGCCTGTTGGGCGCAACATCGCCACGACGCGAACCAGCCCGCGCTTCCGTTCATCCAGGTTTGCGGGGGGGGCGATGAAAAGTGTCGGCAAAGGGGGCAATCGCTGAGGCCGCCCATCGGCATGTGGTCCCTTAATGCGCGCGGGAAGGGGAATCGATGATTTGGCTGACCTTCGTGTGCAGTGCGGTCGTGATTGTGCTGGCCGGGACGAGGCTCTCGAGGTATGGAGATGAGATTGCCGAGTTGACGGGACTGGGGCGATTGTGGATCGGGGTGGTCTTGATGTCCACGGCTACCTCGCTCCCGGAAGTGTTCACGACCGTCAGCGCCGGCTGGATGAATGCCCCGGATCTGGCGGCCGGTGATTTATTCGGCGCCGGCATGAGCAACATGCTGACGCTCGGCCTGATTGATTTGATGCATCGTCCAAAACGGGTCTGGCAGCAGGCCGCCCTGGGGCATACGCTCACGGCGACGCTGGCCATGCTGTTGACGGGACTCGCTGCGTTCTTTGTGTTGCTGCCGGTCAATGTGACTCATGTCGGCGTGGGCCTCGGAAGCCTGACTCTCTTCATCCTGTACGTGTTGGGCATGAGGCTCGTCTTCCGGCAGGAAGACATGGATCGTCGCCAGCGCGAGCAGGCCGTGGTGGTCGAGGGAGCCATCGCCAAACAGGATATCCTTGGCCGTCGTGCCGAGTTGCGTCGTGCGGTCATCGGCTTCTCCCTCGGTGCACTGGCCTTGCTGGCCGCCGCGCCATTCCTAGCCTGGTCCGCAGAGCGCATCGCCGAAGAGACCGGCACCAGCGCGACGTTTATCGGAACGTCATTGGTTGCCATCACGACGTCGTTGCCGGAGTTGGTGACGGCCGTTGCGGCGGTTCGATTGGGCGCATTCGATCTGGCCGTGGGAAATCTCTTCGGCAGCAATGCCTTCAACATGGCCGCGTTTATGTTCGCTGATCTGGCTTATCGCGGCGGCGGCTTGCTGAGCAGCGTGAGCTCAACCCACGCCCTCACCGCACTCTGGTCCATCCTGATGATGAATATCGGTTTGATGGGAATCATCTATCGAGCCGAAAAGCGGTTTATGTTGATCGAACCGGACAGCCTGCTGATGATCGTCAGCTATGTGCTGGGTTTGTGGCTGCTGTTTCGATGATGAGCGGAGAGGAGATGGCATTGCCCGAGGATGCGCCAGAGGTGAAGTTGTGGCACGCAATAACGGCCGAAGCGCTGGTGCTGGATCTGCGTACGAACCTCGAAGCCGGACTCAGCAGCGAGGAAGCAATCAGCCGACAACAGCGCGAGGGATTCAACGAGCTGCCGGAAGTCCCTCCGCCTTCGCTGCTGAAGCTGTTTCTTTCCCAGTTTGCCAATGTCATCGTGTGGGTGCTGATCGGCGCGGCGGTGGTATCCGGCCTGTTGGAAGACTGGCTTGATGCGGCGGCGATCGTCACTATCGTGTTTCTGAACGGTCTGCTCGGGTTCGTGCAGGAGTTCCGGGCGGAGCAATCCCTGGCGGCGCTGCGGAAGATGTCCGTCTCGATGGCCCAGGTGTTCCGTGAAGGCGTGCTCCGGTCTATTCCCGCTCGGGAGTTGGTCCCCGGCGATCTGATCATCCTGGAAGCGGGCGACCGGGTTCCCGCGGATGCCCGCCTCACCTATGCAGCGAATTTCCAATCGCAGGAAGCCTCGTTGACCGGTGAGTCGACGCCAGTTCAGAAAAACGTCTCCACCGTCGACGCCGTAGACGTGCCTCTCGCCGATCGGATCAACCTGACGTTCATGGGCACCGTCGCGGTGTCGGGCAAGGCGCGCGCGTTGGTGGTGGCGACCGGTCTCCGGACGGAACTAGGGCGTATCGCCTCGATGATTCAGCAGGCTTCGGAATCGGAGCGGGCTGAAACGCCGCTTCAGCGAAGGCTGGAGCAGTTCGGCTATACCTTGCTGTGGCTCGCGTTGGCCGTGGTCACGCTCGTGTTTCTCCTGGGGTATCTGCGTGGCGAGCCGTTGGTGGCGATGTTTCTGACTTCGGTGAGCCTGGCCGTGGCGGCAGTCCCTGAAGGCCTTCCCGCCGTGGTGACGATCACGCTGGCGTTGGGGGTCACGCGCATGGCGAAGCGGCATGCGTTGATTCGCAAGCTGCCGGCGGTCGAGACCCTGGGGTCGGCGACGGTCATTTGCACCGACAAGACCGGCACGTTGACGAAGAATGAAATGACGGTCACGAAACTCTTTGTCGGGGATGCATCCTTCGATGTGACCGGTGAAGGGTATGAGCCGGTGGGAGAGATTTACGAACCCAATGGCGCGGGGCGAGAGGCCAGAGGCGAGAGGCCTGGAAGAATTGATCGTGAATCGTCACAGCTTCAGGCTGTGCGCCCCTTGCCCCTAGCCCCTGGCCCCGTGCCAAGCATCGCCCCCGGTCTGCGCGAACTCCTGACTGCCGCGGTGCTGTGTAACGGCGCGACCTTGAGACAGGAGAACGGAGCCTGGCAGGTGATCGGCGATCCGACGGAAGGGGCGTTGCTTGTCGCTGCGGCGAAAGTCGGACTGACGAAAGTCGAGTTGGAACGCGCTGCCCCGTTCGAGGAGGAGCATCCCTTTGATGCTGAACGGAAAATGATGACGGTGATTCGCCGGACTGCAGAGGGAAGCCTCGCCTACGTCAAAGGGGCGCCGGACGTCCTGCTGGCCCGCTGCACGCATCGGATGACGCCGGACGGTCGGGTTGAGTCGCTGAGCGACGAGCAACGGAAAGCCATTGTCAGGACGAACGCCTCCCTGGCCCGGGAAACTCTTCGTGTTCTCGGAGTGGCGCAGCGACCTGTCGATGGACAGAGAGCAAATCTGCCGGCCGATGCGGTGGAGCGTGACCTGGTGTTTCTCGGGTTGTGTGGGATGAAAGATCCGTTGCGTCCTGAAGCGAAGGAGGCCGTCCGTCTTTGCCGGGAGGCCGGGATCCGGACGGTGATGATTACCGGAGATCATAAGGAAACAGCGGTGGCCATTGGCCGGGAGCTGGGTCTGTATGACGGCGAGGGTACGGCGCTCTCCGGTTCCGAGCTCAACGAGCTCACCGACGAGCAGTTGACCGATATCGTCGAGCGCGTGACGGTCTATGCCCGCGTGTCGGCGGAGCACAAGCTGCGCATCGTTCAGGCGTGGAAGCGCAGCGGCGCGATTGTCGCGATGACCGGGGACGGCGTGAACGATGCGCCGGCAATTAAGGAGGCTGATATCGGGGTGGCGATGGGTCTCGCCGGCACCGATGTGACGAAAGAAGCCTCCGATATGGTGGTGACCGATGATAACTTCGCCTCGATTACCGCGGCGGTAGAAGAAGGGCGGGGGGTATTCGATAACATCCGCAAGACCGTGCATTTTCTCCTGTCGTGCAACGTGAGTGAAGTGCTTGTCATGCTGTTTGCGGCGCTGCTAGGCCTTCCGCTTCCGCTTCTTCCGATTCAGATTCTCTGGATGAATCTGGTGACGGACGGCATTCCGGCCCTGGCGTTGGCGGTTGATCCCAAGGCGCCTGATCTGATGAAGCGTCCGCCTCGCAGACCGGAGGCCCGCTTGTTAGACGGCGGACGATTACTGGCGATCGGCGGCGAGGGGCTGATGCTGGCGGCCCTCGCCTTGGGGGCCTTCAGTTACAGCCTGTACGGGTTGCATCAGAATCTCGAGCAGGCCAGAGCGGTGGCCTTTACCGTGATGGTCGTCGCGCAATTGGTCCATGCGTTCAACTGCCGGAGTGACCGGTGGTCGCTCTTCCAGCTGGGCTTCGGCACGAACCGCGCGCTGGTCTGGGCGGTGCTGCTCTCGCTCGCGGTCCAGATTGCGGTGCTGACCGTCCCGGCCGTTTCACCGGTGTTCAAGGTGGCTCCGTTGCCGATTGAAGATTGGATGTTGATGGGGGCGGCAGGTCTGTTGCCGCTTGTGATCATGGAATTGATCAAGTGGTTGGGACGACGTTGAATCGTAATATTGAAGCCTCAGGCCCGGCTATTGGCGTAAAAGTATTTCTTTGCCAGCTCGGCGGAGAGGATGTAGCCGGCGAGGATCGCGGCGAGGAGAAAGAGAAATGAGAGCGGCATGGGAGTCATTCCCAGTGGTGTCGCAATCGGGAGTATGGGGAGCAACAGCGTGACGGCGGCCACGGCGAGGGTGGCCAGTGTCAGTGCGCGCCCTGGAGTGCTGGAGAAAAACGGCCGTCTGGTTCGAATGACCAGCACAATGGCCGAGGCTGAAATGACGGATTCGACGAACCAGCCCGTTCGAAACTGTTCCGGGGAGGCGTCGAGAATCCACAACAGCGCGCCGAAGGTCAGATAATCGAACACGGAACTGACGAGTCCAAAAGTTAACATGAACTTCCGGATGAAGGCGATATCCCAGCGTCGTGGCTGGTCGATCAGTTCAGGATCGACGCTGTCGGTGGCAATCGTCATTTCGGGAATATCGGTGAGCAGGTTCGTGAGGAGGATTTGTTTCGGCAGCAGCGGGAGAAACGGCAGAAACAGCGAGGCGCCGGCCATGCTGAACATATTGCCGAAATTCGCGCTGGTGGCCATGAAGACGTATTTCAGGGTGTTCGAAAATGTGGTCCGTCCCTCGCGGACGCCCTGGATGAGAACCGATAAGTTCTTTTCGAGCAGCACAATGTCCGCCGCGTCCTTCGCCACATCGACGGCGCTCTCCACTGAGATGCCCACGTCCGCCGAATGGAGCGCAGGGGCGTCGTTGATTCCGTCGCCGATATAGCCCACCACGTTGCCGGATCGTTTCAATGCCAGAATAATGCGATCTTTCTGATTGGGCTCCACTTCCGCAAATACATCGATGTCATTCACGCGCTGGCTCAGCGCTTCATCGGTCATGCAGCGAAGGTCTGGCCCGGTCAAGAGCCGCTGATGGTCCATCCCCACCAGTTGGCTGACGTGGGCGGCTACGAGATGGTGATCACCCGTGATGATCTTGAGCGACACGCCCAGTTGCCGTAAGGATGCGATGGTCTGCGCCATGTCGGGCTTCACCGGATCGGCGAAGACCAACAGCCCAAGAAACGTCATCTCCGCTTCCTGCTCCTTGCCGATGTGGGCAGTCTCGCCCATATCGCGAACCGCCAGGCCCAGCGTTCGGAGACCCTGTCGGTTCATGTCCTGAAATTGCTTTCGGATCTGCTCAACGCGACTCTCCATGGGGACCGTCGACCCATCCCGCAATTCCGCGCGGGTGCAGACCGCCAGCATCGGCTCCACGGCCCCTTTGGTAATCAGGAGGTGCGTGGTAGGGGAGGCCACCAGAATTGAGAGGCGCTTGCGCAGGAAATCGTATGGGACTTCGTCCAGTTTCCGGTATGCCGACAGGTCGCGGACGCACTGTGTTCGGATCGCCTCATCAAGCGGGTTGATAAAGCCGGTTTCGTAGGTGGCGTTGAGGGCGGCATGGAAAAGGACTCGCTCACTGGAAGTACCTTCCAGGCTTAGGGCTGCATGAAAACGCATGGTGCCTTCGGTGAGCGTGCCGGTCTTATCGGCACAGAGCACATTCATGGCGCCGAAGTTCTCAATCGAGTGGAGCCGCTTCACGATCACTTTCTGCTGGGCCATGCGCTTCGCTCCGTGCGAGAGGTTCACGCTGATGATCGCCGGGAGCAACTGCGGCGTGAGCCCCACCGCAAGCGCCATGGAAAAGAGAAAGGAGTCGAGCACAGGGCGCTGAAGGTAGACGTTGATGGCGAAGATGGCGAAGACGAGCAGGAGCGTGACTTCAAGCAGCAGATAGCCGAACCGTCGGACGCCCCGCTCAAATTCCGTTTCCGGCGGGCGGAGCATTACATGTCCGGCGATGCGGCCGAACTCTGTGTCTTTACCGATCTGCACGATGACGGCTTTCGCATGTCCGCTGACGACGTGCGTTCCCATGAACAGGCTGTTGGTCCGCTGGTTGAGGGAGGCCGTGGCAGAAACGACTGAGCCCGATTTCTCAGCGGGATACGTTTCCCCGGTCAAGGTGGCTTCGTCGACGAACAGGTCTTTGGATTCCAACACAATTCCGTCACCGGGAATGCTGGAGCCGGCCGATAGGGTGATCACGTCGCCGGGGACGATCTCTTCGCGCGGCACTTCGACCAGTTGCCCGTCTCTCCAGACCTCGGTCTTGACTCGCACGAGGGCGAGGAGCGAGGCGACGGCTTTGGCGGCGCCGTGCTCCTGCCAGAATCCCAGGAAGGCGCTGACCAGGATAATCGTGAGGATGATGAGCGCGTCGGTACGATCGGCTAGAAACAATGACATGGTGGCGGCAAACAAGAGAATGAGAATGATCGGACTGCGAAATTGCGCGAGCAGGACGTACAGGGGACGGATGTCCTGGCGCGGCTTCAACCGTGTTGCCGAATACTGCGCTTGGCGCTGCCGTGCCTCGTCGGCATGGAGCCCCTCCGGCCTGGTTTGCAGACGGCTGAGCAGCTCTTCCGTTGAAATGCTCCAGAACGCGGGGAGTTGCGCATTCATGCCGGTGCCTTGGGACTACTCATAATGGAGTGCTTCTATGGGATTCAGCTTCGAGGCTTTGTTCGCCGGATAGAGGCCGAAGAAGATGCCGACGACCAGGGAAAAGAAAAACGCGGTTGCCACGGCCGGCATGGAAATAATCGTTGGCCAGCCGATCAGTTTCGTCAGGAGCAGCGAGATGCCGATACCGGCGCCGACGCCGAGGATGCCCCCGATGGTCGTCATGATGATGGCTTCGATCAGAAATTGCAGCAGGATATGAATCCGCTTGGCGCCGACGGCCATGCGCAGTCCGATTTCCTTGGTCCGCTCCGTGACAGAGACCAGGAGAATGTTCATGATGCCGATGCCTCCCACGATCAGCGAGATGGAGGCAATGCCCATCAGCATCAGCATCATGGTGCGGCTTGTGCCCGCCATTGTCTTGGCGATGTCTTCCATCGTGCGGATGGTGAAGTCGTCTTCTTCTGACGATTGCAGGCGATGTTTCGCCCTCAGCAGCTCCTTGATGTCGTCGACGACGGCCGGAATATCATGGCGGGTTTGCGTCGCGACCAGGATGATGCCGACGGTGCCGAGAAACCGCGTGCCCAGTACTTTGCGCTCCGCGGTCGTGAAGGGGAGGACGACGAAATCGTCCTGATCCTGGCCGGTAATCGATTGACCCTTGGGAGTGAGGATCCCGATGACTCGGAGGGGGACGTTCCGGATGCGGACCTCACTGCCGACGACCTCTTCGCCGGACTCGAAGAGGTTCTGTGCCGCTGTTTTACCAAGGATGACGACTTTCGCTGCAGCGTCCATGTCTGACTGGGTGAAGAAGTTGCCTTGTGCAATCGGCCAACTGCGGATGTCGGTGAACTCCGGCGTGGTGCCCAGTACGATCGTGCTCCAGTTCTTGTTCTCCCGAATGACTTGCAGCACGGAGCGCGTGGCGTACATCACCATCGTCACGCTCGATACCTTCTTCTCAATATCCTGCGCATCGTCGACGGTGAGTGTGGAGATGGATCCCAGGCCCCCGCGCACGCCTCCGACAGTGGTGGCGCCGGGAATAATGATGAGGACATTCGTTCCCAGGCTGGAGATCTCTGCCTGGACTGAGGCCGTGGCGCCTTGCCCCAGGCTCACCATCGCGACGACCGCGCCGATGCCGATAATGATGCCGAGCATGGTCAGTCCAGCCCGTAAGGGATTCCGGCGCAGGATGCGCAGGGCGGAGAGCATGGTGAGCCAGAGGAAGGACATATGAATAGCCTTCAGCTGTCAGCCATCAGCCGACAGCCCTCAGATGCGACTCTTCGGTCAGAAGCTGAGAGCTGAAAGCTGTTTGCTGATAGCGTATCCCCTTCATCTCATCCCCCGGCCCGGTTCAAACCCCGGCGGCAATTTCTTCTGAGCCTGTTCTTCGGGTGTTTCGATGCCGAGGATCACCCGGTCGCCTTCCTTCACTGGTCCTTCAGTAATTTCCGTAAACAGGGAATCTGCAATACCGGTGGTAACGCCGGCCTGATGTGCCTTGTTCTCCTGATCGAACACCCAGACCTGCGACACTTTCTTGTCCACAGGAACGTTGGGCATCCGGAACCGGAGGGCTCCGTTCGGCACGCGAAGGGGGTCTTCCTTCTTGGCGGTCACAATCGTGACGTTCGCCGTCATGCCCGGTTTGAGCTTCAATTCCCGATTGTCAACGGTGATGATCACGTCGTAGGTCACCACGTTCTGCACGCTGATCGGCGCGTTCCGCACCTGCGTGACGGTGCCTTCGAAGAAGTGCTTCGGGTAGGCGTCCACGCGAAAGTGCGCGGGCTTGCCATCGGCCACGCCGCCGATATCGGATTCGCTCACGTTGGCGTTCACCTGCATCTGAGTCAGGTCCTGGGCGATGACGAAGAGGGTCGGGGTTTGGAAGCTGGCCGCGACGGTCTGACCGACATCCACGTTTCGGGACACGACGATGCCGTTCACGGGAGAATAGATCGTGGTATATCCAAGATCCAACTCGGCTGATGACAGCGTCGCCTGCGTCTGGTCCAGCTGGGCCTGCATCACTTCGATGTTGGCGACTGCATCGCGGTAATTTGTTTCGGCCAGATCCAGGTCGGCCTGCGAGACAAATGCCTGCTTTCGGAGTGTGGCCATACGGTCACGCTCCCGCTTGCGTTGCGCCGCCATGTTCTTTGACTTGGCCAGGTTGCCCGTGGCGCTTTTCACCGCAGCGCGGGCTTGGCTCACTCGGGCTTGGAACGGTTGCTGGTCGATCTGCGCTAAGGTTTGTCCTTGTCTCACGACAGAATTGAAATCGGCAAAGAGCTTCGCGATCTTGCCCGACACCTGGCTGCCGACCTGGACGGAGACGACGGGATTGACCGTGCCGGTGGCGGTGACAATGGCCGTGATGGGGCCGCGTTCCACCAGCGCCGTCTTGTACTGCACCGGAGGGGGGCCGCCGTTGAACCAGTACCAGGCGCCGGCGCCGATCAGGAGGAGCGCGGCCAGGCTGCCGATCAGCCAGGGACGGCGCGATTGAATTCTGGACTGGGGGATGGGAATGACGGTGATGGGAAGCGCTTGTGCCTGTCCCCGCAATGGATTGGACGGAGGCGAGGCCGCCTGGTGTGGGATCACTTCGCTGACATGGATATGCTGGATTGGTTCGCGAGGGTCGGAGGTCATGATGCATTCTCTCTCTGGACGATTCCGCTATGTTGTCTGGGATGCAGCCGGTTGGCAATGATCTTACGAGCTTCCTCTGCGAATAGCAGCATGAGGGCGCCCAACGCGAGCGGACCGAAGATCCATGCCGGCACCGGGCTCGTTCCAAAGATCTCGTGGCCCATCGGGGTATAGATAATTGCGGCAAGCAGCGCCAGCTCGATGACAATACCCCAGAGGATCAGCGGGTTGCTGAACCAGCCGCTCCTTGTCGCACTGAGTCGATCGGACCGGCAGGCAAAGACATTCGCCACCTGGGCCAAGACGATACCAGCGAAGGTCACGGTCGTCGCCTCCTTATATAATGGGGAAGACCAATCCAGATGAGCGCCCCAGGTCCACCCCTGACTGTAGAGGTAGAGAAAGAACCCGCTCATAGCCACGATGGCTTCGATCAGACCGAGAAAGAGGTAGGCGCGCAGCAGGAGCGGGAGATTCAGAAGCCGTTCGGATCTCGGACGTGGGGGAATATCCATGACGTCGGCTACCGGGCGTTCGGTGCCGAGTCCCAGTGCCGGAATCATGTCAGTGCCGAGATCGACGGCCAACACCTGTGGGATTGTGAGGGCCAGCGGGATGCCGAAAAAACCGTAGCTCAGATAAGGGACGACTTCCGGTACGTTACTGGCCAGCACGTAGCTGGTAAATTTGCGAATGTTCTCATAGACCGCCCGGCCTTCTTCGATCGCGCTGACGATCGTGGCGAAATTATCGTCGAGCAAAATAATGTCGGCGGTTTCTTTGGCGACATCGGTCCCGGCGATGCCCATGGCCACCCCGATGTCGGCTTTCTTGAGGGCCGGCGCATCGTTGACTCCGTCTCCGGTGACGGCCACCACGTGGCCCATATCTTTGAGCGTGGCGACGATGCGCATCTTGTGGCGTGGCGCCATCCTGGCAAACACCGGATCCGGCTCTCCCGATCGAGAAGGCGTCAGCAGTTGGCGAAGGGTGTCATCACTCATGCCGTCGAGCTGTGTCCCCTCGATCACCGGGACAAAGCCGGTTAGTTGTTGCGGTGCCTGTTCCGGCGCCAGGCCGATCTTGCGGGCAATCGCCAGGGCGGTGAGGGGATGATCACCCGTGATCATGACAACACGCACGCCGGCTTTGCGGCATTTGAGAATCGCCTCGGGTACTTCCCGGTGCGGCGGATCCATCATAGCGACGAGTCCGAGAAACGTCAGATTCTCCTCGATTGTCTCCACTTCGATTTGTTCAGGCTGATGGGCGACTTCGCGCATCGCCACGGCGAGCACGCGGTATGCCTGTTCGGCGAACGTCCGGCTTTGATTCAAGATACGCGCCCGCTCGTCCGGTGTCATGGAGATGGCCTCGCCATGAACCAATGATTTTGTACAGAGTGTGAGCACGGCTTCCGGGGCGCCCTTGGTGAAGGCAACGAGCCGGCCCTCCATCCAGTGCAGCGTACTCATCCGTTTGCGATCGGCATCGAAGGCCAGTTCTCCCATGCGGCGCAACGGGGGGCGGTGGGCCAGTCCATGCTCGACGGCAAATTCCAGGAGCGCGACTTCTGTCGGATCGCCCGTCACGACGAACCGTCCGTCTGATTGCCGGACACGCTTGGCGTTGTGACAATTGACGAGGGCGTCGAATAAAGGTTGCCACTGTTCGGCGTCCGCCGTCGTGATCAGGCGGCCTCTGGTGAAGAGGCATCCCTCGCGCGATTCGATCTCGAGTCCGTCGGTGCAGAACCGATCCACTTTCATCCGATTTTCCGTGAGCGTGCCGGTCTTGTCGGTGCAGATGACGGTCGTACAGCCGAGCGTTTCGACGGAGGACAGATGCTTGATCAGTGCGTTGCGCTTGGCCATCCGTTGGCTGCTCATGGCGAGTGCGAGGGTCACCGTCGGCAGGAGACCTTCGGGCACGTTGGCGACGATGATGCCGATGCCGAAAATCGCGCTGATCCAGAAGCCGAGTCCGGCGCCCATCCCGATCACAAAGAAGCCAGTCCCCATGGCCAGAGAAATGGCGGCGACGATGCGGGTGACGGTGATGATTTCTTTTTGCAGCGGGCTGAGACCGGTGCCGACCGAGGTGGTGAGATTGGCAATCTTGCCGAATTCAGTGCGCATGCCGACGGCAAATACCACCGCTAAGCCATGGCCGGAGAGGACGGTGGTGCCGGCGAAGACGAGGTTCGGGAGGTCGAGCCAGTGGCCGTCTTCGGTGGGTTCGGCGCTTCGTCGTTTCGGCCTCGATTCACCGGTCAGGGCGGCATTGTCCACCCGCATGCCGGTGGCTTCGATCAAGCGCGCATCCGCCGGGATGCGTTCCCCTTCCTCCAGGATGAGGATGTCGCCCGGCACGATGTCGCTTCGGGGCAGTTCGAGAGGTTGCCCTCCGCGGGTGATCCAGGCTTTGTCCGGCAGCAGGCGATGGAGCGCTTGCACGGCGCGCTCGGCTTTGTATTCTTGAAAGAAGGCGAACACGGCATTGATGACGATGACGCCGAGGATGGCCCAGCCCAGTGTGGCCATGCCTTCGCCGGGTTTCATGAAGTCGGCGGCGAACGCGAGGCCGGAGGCGATCCAGAGCAACAGGGCGAGGAAATGAGTAAAGTGGCGGGTCAGTCCTCGCAGGATGATGTAGCGATCGGGCTCCGTGAGCCGGTTGGCGCCGAATTGGAGGAGCCGTCGCCGCGCCTCTTCCGGCGAGAGGCCTCCGGCGGCGGTTTCAAGACGCTTGAGCACTTCGTCGGCCGGGAGGGTTGCAATATCGTGGTACCGGAACTCAGGCACGTGCACCTCGTACGATCAGCACGGAGCAGGGTGCGTGGCGCAGGAGAGTTTCGGATACGCTGCCGAGATGCAGCCGCTCGGTCTTGGTCAGCTCGCGAGAGCCGAATACCAGGAGGTCGTCGTGCTCAGCCTCGACATGTTTGACGATGGTGTCGATCACATGATTCATCCGTACGTGGGTCACCGCGGGGTACCCGTCTTTGATGAAGTCATCCCGCATGGCATTGACGAGGCTGGTGGCTTGATCCATGACCGGTTGGGTCAGGGCCGTCAATTGCGAGTCGGACAGATAGCGGGCGGCTAAATCCGTCACCGGGCTTTCGGCGGAAGTCAGAATGGACACCGTCGCGGATTCCGGCAGAATGCGGGTTCGGAGAAAACGGGCGGCGGCCCGTGAGGGTTTCGAGTCGTCGACTGCAAGCGCTACCTGGCCGAGCCTGGTGATGGGTTGTTTGACTACGAAGAGCGAGCAGGGGGCAATAGCCGCCACTTGCCGGGAGGTGCTTCCCAGCAGAAAACCTTTGATGTCGCTCAATCCGCGGGATCCCATCAGGATGAGATCCGACTTCATCCGTTTAGCCTGCCGGGCGATCGTCTTGGCAAAGGGACCGTGTGCGAGAATGGTCTGGAATTGAGTGCGAGGGCCGGTGCCCGCTTGGCTGAGGGCGACACGCGCCGACCGTTCCGCTTCACGTAAGAGTAACTTACCGGCCTTGTCTAAGGCAGCGAGGGCACGTCTGACGGCAACCGGATTCTTCCCTTTGGCCGCCTGAAGCATCGAAGGATCGACGACATGCAAAAGCACCACATGCTCAGGTTCCCGGCTGGCGAGTGCCTGGAGCGCCTGGACTCCCCACTGGGCATACTCAGACCCATCGACCGCACAGACAATGCGCATGACAAACCCCTCCTTCAATAAGAATCACCA
>Ga0209253_10001073_pt1 | contig 23932 bp, 40 predicted proteins | sample FrelakmetBRP12BR_FD_187145 | JGI IMG/M metagenome (GOLD analysis project Ga0209253, IMG submission 187145) | Freshwater lake sediment microbial communities from the University of Notre Dame, USA, for methane emissions studies - BRP12 BR (SPAdes)... | ecosystem: Environmental > Aquatic >...
GGTGATTAGAGAATGGCTGCAAAGGACCTCTCGAAGAAATGGACGCGAGCGAACCCCTACGTCTACATAGACAGGAAGTACCCTCGGAGGATGGCAATCTTCTGGGAACGCGGCAGGGCCATCGAGACCACCTATGCCCGATGGCTATGGGAGAGCAAGAAGGGCCCCCTCCCCAAGGGCATGACCATCCACCACATCAACGGTAACAAGTTGGATGACCGGATAAAGAATTACAGATTGCTCACTCACTCCCAACACACCAGATTACATAATAAGAAAAGAGCGAATGCCATCGAGGATGACTTTGAAGGGTATTACCGAATCATTACGAGAAGGTCTCGAAAAAGGGGTGCTGAAAAATGAGTCGCGGAAAGATGAGACATTGCCACGATTGCGGGCAGCCCATGAGGGTCCGCCCTGGGGTTGTCCGACCCCTATGTAGGGGATGTGCAAAGAAACATCATCCGGCCAGAAAGACCAGCGTGATATTATCATTTTACCGAAAGGGAACGGGAGCCCGAGAACAATGAGGAGCGAGGCCCAGGTGCGCGAGCGCATCAAGGAGCTGGAGGAATTCAAAGCCGAGGCGGGGAAGGGGGACTGGGTGGTGAATAAATCGCATGACCTCGCCATCAGGGAGCTCCGCTGGGTCCTGGAGCGAGGGAAAAGGCATATACCCCGAAAAAGCAATAAAGTTAGGGACGAAAAGGGGGGTTAAACGTGTTAAAGCTGTATGGGAGTGAGGAGAGCGTGCCGGTGGAGCGGGAAAAGGTGGAGGTCGAGGTGGACAAGGAGCTCCTGGCCTGGCTCGATGAATGCATCTCCAAGGGGACCTTCGCGAACCGGAGCCGCGCCATCGAGCTCTCGCTCGTGCTCTCCAGGGACACGGCCATCGGGGAAGGGGTGAGCCAGGAGTCGAACCCATCGATAAAAGCCAGCATCCCCCTCGATTGGGAAAAGATAAAGTCCACGTACCAGTTACCAGAGTTCGGTGCGGAAAGGAAGAGAAGAGAGGAAATGGGGAAGTGAGCACTATGGTGAAAAAAAGTAGGGAGGAGCTGAGGGGCAAGAGCAAGTATCCGATTTTCGGCATCGACCTTACGGGCGATGAAGGAGGAGGGGCGATGTCCAGAACGCCCCCGAAGGAGAAGGGGCCCGAGTCCGACGAGAAGAAAAAGAAGAAGGGCACGACCCCGATATTCGGGCAGTAGAGGTTTAGAGAACGTGTAGCTCTGCCCAGTCTTCCCGGATGAGGAAGAACTTCTTGTCCAGCTCTTCCAGTATTTTCTCGAAGAGCGGGTCTGAAACCAGATGATGCCCTGGGAGGAACTCCTCCCTGTGCATATTGAGGCACGCCTCATAGCCCTCTCGGGACCTCGCACAGGAGCATTCCGTCATCACTTTGATGAGCATGTCCGGGTTTATATTCATATCGACGTTCCTGCGGGCCTGCTCTATCAGGTCCTTCGCTGTCCTGAAGTCGAAGCACATCAGGTCGCGAATGAACTCGGCGTGCCTGAGATGGTACACCATGGCCCCACCGAGCCTGCTCAGAAGAATTCAGTCTTGGGCCGGAGCTTTCCAGGAGCCGGCGGGGACGCCATCATTTCCTGAGGGGCCTCGGTGAACCCTCCCTTTCGGAAGTCGGTTTGCCCCTCGGTCAGGGGAAAGTAGGGGACCACCTGCTGGGTCTTCTCCGCAACCGCCTTCGGCTGCCATTCAGGGAAGAAGCCCGAGGGAGCGAACCCCTCTCCACCGCTTGCCATCGGGATGGGCACGAGCGGGGGCCGGGCCATCTGAGCGGCAGGGCCCACGATGAGCTGGTTCAGGGTGTTGAGGAAATTCACCTGTCCCTGCTGCATGCTCTTGGAGAACATCTGCACGTTCTGCGCCTGCTGGTTGATGAGGGCCTGAACCCCCATCTGGCCCTGGCTTATCATCAGGGAAAAGCCCTGTGCGAGCGAGGCGGGGAAAAGAGCCGGGCTTGCCGGCATGGGTGGAGCAGCCATGGTTATCGCCTCCAGGTTCTCCAACTAGAAGATGGTCGTCCTGGCCTGGCCGTACATGAGATTCTTTCTCTCACCCACTATCTCCGAGCCCTTGAGGATGGCGTTGATGGCTGCGGCACCTGGAGGAGTGGTGGCTTCCATGACCTTGGCGGTTGCGGCCAGCATCTCGGTCGGGCTTGCGAGCCTGCCCCCGTGGGTCATGACCTTCGCGCCCTCGATGAGTGCGCCCCCGACGGCCAGCGGGACCGTGAACGGGACCTTCAAGAGTTCCATAGCCTGTGTCGAAATCTTCTGCAATTCCGCGAGCGGGTCGGGCATATTCTAAGCACCCCTATGTGGGACTATATAATCAAGACAATATTTAAGATTTGCGATGACGCGATTCATCTCAATGTTAGTCTTCTTCCTCATATTCCTCAGGAGGTGGAATAACTACTTTGCAGCCACATTCCTTTGATAAAATGTCTGTAATTATATCAATGATTTCGAACTCCGTTACTGCTGAGCCTTTTTCCTTTAATTCGAGGAAGACCGCTTCTGAAATTGGCCGTACATCCCATACCTTCTTTCTGAATTTATCACTGTACTGGGCAAGCTCCGCGATGCTCCTCAGCACACCAGGGATGTTGCACTCTTTAGCATCGGTTTTAGCTATTTCTGTCCATCTCTCCTGTTGGGAAACAATACCCTTTACTTCTCTAACTAATGCTTCACTTGGGGGTTCCATTGAAGCTCTATGTGCTTTCCCAATACCAGGCGGAGGAGGTATCATGTACATTCGTCCATGAGCATCACCCGAATATCTGCGCTCGTCCCTTCACGATTCTCTTTCGAGAGGGAAGCTGCCCGCCCGCCGCCAGCGGAGGAGTGGGGAGAGCGAGGGGGACCGATATCTGCGTGGAGAACGGAAGCGGCACGGTCTGCGCCCCGATTGCGGACTTGGCCATGTTGTAGATGCCGAGCTGCACGAAGGGGTCGAACTTGCTTATCCCAAATGCGGTATCGAGAATAGAATAGAGGGGAGTGGGATGGAACACAGCCTCTTCGATAAGGCGTGTCGCAACGTCGAAACCATGAAAACCAAGTTCAAGAACCATTCCCGCTCCTCCTTAAACTCGGAGAAGCGAGATGTTCCCGAGCTCCATCGGGAGAGGCGGGGGCTGCGGCATCATGGCCCTCACGATGTCCGCTGCGGTGGCCTTCTTCGGGTCCACGCCGTGCTCGAAGAGGCTCTTGCGCTCCTCGTGCTGCTGCTCGAAAAGTTTCGCTGGCGGAGGAATTATCTCGTGCGGGGGCAGAATCCCGATTGAGTGCATGAACTTGTTGAAGTCCTCGGCCATGTCTCCAGGCGACTTGAGTTCTGCCATGTTTCACCCCCGAAAAGGGGAACAGGGGCCCGAGGCCCCTTACTTCGAGATTCCCGGTGGCGGGGGGATGAGGTCCTGCGGAGCGGGGAGTCCTGGCAGCCCAGGTATCTGGGGCAGGCCCGGCGGGGCGTGTATCCTGACATCCCTGGAGGAGAACGCGTGTGGGCGGAGTATCAGTTCCTGCGGGCTCTTGGGCTCCGGCAGGTCGATGGTCCCCTTGGCGAAGATGTTCTGCGGGCTCAGGCTGCGCACGAAGCTGTGCACATCCTCTCCGATGTCCCCGACGGCCTTCGGCACGTCCACGGGCACGACCTTCTCCACCATGGCGGGAACGCTGTGTCCCTTCGGGTCGTCCGCCATGAGCTCCCTCGGGCTCTTGATGTCCTTCGGGAGAATTGTGGGAACGAAGTCCTCTGGTCCTCTCTCACCCATGGCCTTGTAAATCATCTGTCCTATGAAATCCTTCGGCGGTTCGGGCATTCTCATGCACCCCTCTGGCTGACTATATAATCACGAGATTATTTAAGACTTGCGCTGCTGGGCTCAGGGGCAAGAAAGGCTTGGAACATTGTCTTCGAATTTTCTGATGTGCTCCCTTGTTATGCACTTGCACTCCTTGATTTCGTCCCTCAGAGCCTTCAGGTTCCTCACCTGCTCCCGTTGCTGAACGTCGTCCTCCCATTCTTGGGTGGCTTCGAAGCACTCCAGAAAACCATCGATTGAGAGCCAGACTTCCTCGGGCATGTCCTCCCTCGGGAAACCAACGCCCTTTCCTGCCAGATAATCTTCCATCATCCTAGGCAGCCGCTCCATGTAGGACGCAGCGTTCACGCATCTGCAAGAAAACTTTGGCCCGGCATCTATAACGCGCTGTAGCCCTCTTACTATGTCCTTACCCTCTCTTGTAGCCCAGTGCTCATTTATGAAGGTCACCGCGTCCCTTATGCTTTCCACATCCTCTTTCTTCGGCATACTGAGCACCCCTATGGCGAGAGATATATCATTTATAATATTTGGGATTTGTGCTGTGGGCTCACCACTGCCTCTGCTGCGCCACAAGTTCCCTTGCGAGCTTCGTGAACCGCTTTGCCGGCATGAGCACGAGCGCCCCATCGTCTCCCAAGTCCGATATCACAAGGTGCTCCTCCGTGAGCTCCATCTCGTCCGGCTGCTCGTCCGGCTGGCAGTAGTGCTCCACAACGGCTTCTCTTGTCCCGACCCAAACGGCCTGTGCTCCTGGGCCGAAGTTCTCGATGATGAACTGCTCGATGCGCTTCAGGGACTCGTCGCACTCCTCGGGCTCCCAACACTTGCAGGAGAACCCAAGGGCCTTGCACACATCCTCAGCGATGTGATAGTTGTCCAGCTCCCGGACCTCGAATGGAATGACATCCGTGGCCTTTCTCTTTCCCGAGCCCCCGTAGCTCTCGCAGCGGAACCCTCTGCCCTCCTTGAGCATCCGCTTGGTCTCTTCGGAAAGTTCAAGCATTCCCCTTCTCCCTAACGAGCCTCACCCACTCCTCGGGCGGGATGAGCTTCACGGGTGGGACGAAGAAACCCCGCACGGCCACGAGCGTGTCATCGAGAGCCTTCTGCACATTCTCCTGCACGCGCTCCGGCAGGGGCCGCTTGTGCTCGGGTATTGGGGCCTCGCTCTCCATCTTGAATTGCTTCTGCGGTGCGGGGGCTGGAGGTTTTGCCTTTGCGCTCTCCTGGGCCCGCTGCATGATTTTCTCGAACATTGCCCCCTGCCCCTTGGCCTCCATCATCTTCTGAATGTTGGCGAGGGCTGCACGCTTTTTTCTCTCACAGGACGGGCACCACTCAATCTTGGAAAAAAGGAGGTCTATCTTGCCCATGAGCTCCTCGGGCTTGGTGCCTGGTGGATACTTCGCCGTGAGGGGGACCACCCTCCCATTAACGGTTCCGAGGGACAGTTTCACTTCGGGGTTGGTCGTGGTCGGCTCATCCACTACCGTGGGAACGACGAACAGGTCGGGCCAGAAATCGACCTTTACCGAGCCGTCCTTCTCCTGGGAGATGCGAATCTCACGATACTTTGGGACCTTCTTCTCCTCCGACATTGCCCTCCCCTCCCTTCTCCATGGCCTTCCGCCTTGCCTCGATGGTCTCGCAGCTCACGAGCGTCATCTCCCCGACAAGCCGGGCCTCGTCCGCCGGCCCCACCACCTTGTTGGAAGCGCAGCGGGTCTCGATGACGAGCTCGGGCTCTCCAGGTTCGGTCGTCTCGATTTCCACGAAATCAATGGGCATCTTGGTGCCAAGCTCTCGGATAACATCACGCATCTCTTGGGGTATCCGCTTTCCAATAAGGCGGACCCGCTCGGGTTCTCTCTGCTCCTCGGCCATCGGCTTACCTTCCTGTATAGGTATGGGCTTGCTTATATTTGGCTTTTCATACAGTCTTGGCTTTTCGTATGGAGCCCAATCACTCTTGAATTCACCTGTTCCTATACGTCTTGTGAATTCCCGTTTCTCCTCAAGCCACTCCCTTTCATTTGGAATGAGTCTCAAAAAGGTGCGGGTTTCCTCTTCCGCTTTGGCACGGTCGTACCCAGCGTGCTCCACGAGTGCTTTGATTAGCCAAATGGAGGCTCGCTTCTTCCACGCGGGCCCTTCCTCGGGCATGAAGCTCCGAGGCTCATCTGGGGCACATGCAGTCCGAAATCACATCCATGAACTCGGCGGTGAGCCGGTCCTCCAGGATGTCGATGAGGTGAACCGCATCAATGATGCGCTGGCTCGACCCCTCCTCGATGTGCCCCGTGATGGTGTTAGCGAGGTCATTCAGGGGGCTGAGGTCCTCCGGCTTGAATATTCTGCCGGCGTCGTCCACGAACTGCCGCACCTGGCGGATGGCTGCCAGCCTATCCGCACTCCCATCGGCCTGTACCCTCACGGACGCCTTCTCCAGCTCTGCAAAAGCATGACCGAAATTGTCGAGCAAATCCTTGCATCTTCCCTCGGGCACCTGTGTCACCCCGTTTTTAATGTATAGGGTTTTATATAAATAATGTTTTCTACAAAGTAGCGGGGAGTAGATTTGAACTACTGGTCTACGGGTTATGAGCCCGTCGGGATATCCTGGCTTCCCCACCCCGCTATCATGGTTCCTGCGGTGTGTTCGCCATTCCCATCAGGATATTGAGTACCCTGAGGGGGTCCTCCATGCGCTCGACAAAGAACATGGCCAGAGCCATGGGCATGTTCTCGGGGTTCCCCTCTGCCGCCACGAATGATGTGGTGAGGCTCTCCATGGCCTGGAGGTTCAACTGCGCCAGGTTCCTCATGGGATTGTTCATTATCTTCTGCATCTTGTTCAGATTGGTAGGTGCAAAAAGGACCTGGCTCATCTGGAGGAGCGTATTCTGCGGAGAGGCGGGCGCGGGCATCTACACCACCGTGAACTTAATATCTATTGTGAGATATAAAGGTTATCAACATGGCCTTCAATTATTACTCGGTCAGCGACTCTTCAAGCACGGGGCCCTATTTGGGTTTGGATGCACCTAACGGGACCGTCTGCAAATTTATTTATTCCCCACCCATCGAATACCACGAGGAGCTGGACGAGCTACTGGCGCAAATGGAGAGAGTCCAGGGGCTCAATCCAGAGAAATGGCGAGACCTCATCTCAAAGCCTTGGGACTGGCCCCGTCTCAAGTTCATTCAGAAAATCGTGTTCCAGTCCAATAGGGAGGAGCAGGATTGTAGGAAGGGAAAGAAAATAAAGCTCAGGGTTCCCGCCCCGCGCCGGCATTGTCCGGCCCGGTCCTGGATGACGGGAACCCCAAGAAAATAAAAAACCTCAGCCGCCTACTACGGGCGGCATGAGGACGAAGGACGAGCCCCCCTTGAGCTTCTCGGGCCCCACGATGCTCTTCGCCTCCTCATCGACCAGCAGATAGCCGTCCTTGAGGTGCTGCCTCACGACGTTCTCTGCGAGGTCGAGGGAAACGTCCGCATCGCCGGGTACCCATTCCGCCATGCCATTCTTCTCGGCCAGGCAGGAGTGCCCGTTGTTGTCCATCTTCTTTATCCTTACCATGTGTTCACCTCCTTTGTATTTTTATTCTACCTGTCGAATAAAGCTTCTTCCAGTTCGCAATCGGCTCAAGCCTCTTGTGCGCCCTTTCCTCGATGAGCTTCAGATTGTTCTTCAGAAGGAGCCAGAATAGTATCACGCGGTCCCAGTCGGGTGTGGGCACGTTCGGGTGCACGCAGTAGTGCTGCCCCGTGGTGGCGTTGTAGAGGGTTCCGCGGTAGCTCAGCAGGTATGTGTAGAGCTCGGTTCTAACCTCCAGGTACCCGACCGCATCAAGGGTCTGGATGACCTCCCTGGGCAACATCGACCTCGCGAGGAGCCGGCTCCGTGCGGCCCGGCGCTCCTCGACCTCGTGGCGTCTCCGCTCCAGTATCGGGCTGGCGCAGAAGTGGCAGAGCCCGAAGGTCTCCTGGTCTTTCTCGTCGATGTGCCGGACCTCGTTCTCCCCGCACTGGATGCACTCCAGGAACCCGAGCCCGTACTCCCGCAGGAGCTCCTTGTTCCCCTTCATGCCGTAGAGCAGGGCGCTCACGAATGGGATGTTCTTCGCGTACCGCTCGTGGTGATGCTTGAATTGCCAGCGCATTCTGGAGGGGTCCCAGGAGCCGTAGCAGGATTTCTCGGGCCTGAGATATTCCGGCTCGACCTCGTAGTTCCCCTTGGAGAACCTCTGGCGGAGCTTGGAGCGTATCCTGCCCCAGGTCCTCCGCTTGAAGTATCGTCTCTTTCGTATCTCGCCTTTCACCTACTCCACCTCGACGCATTTCTCATGCCGACTACTCGCCCGCTTGTCGGACGGGCCTCGTCTCAACAAATACTGCATGTAGATTGCGTCACGATGGGCACCTCCCTGGGTGCTGGAATTGGATATGCCTCAAGCCATAATATATTTTTCGCCCCCCTGGGTAACCTAAATATAGGGCCCGTGCCCATTGAACCTCATGCGCTATCTGAAGAGGAAGACCTCAAACAACCATCCCGACCACCGGACCATTCACGACCGGTGCTTTCAATGGTCGAAGATGTGCCACTTCGGATGCCGGTGACTGAAGAAGGGCAAGCCGCGCTCGAACTGCCCTCGTGTTTCACCAAATAGTGAAAACTGATGTAGGATTTGAATTCTAAATCCAACACTTCTGAGGGCCGGCTGCGATTTACCCCTTGGTGAGAGGAAGTACCCCAGTTGCTTCCGGCCCTCGCCCCAGTCGTGGAGGTGCTAATTCTCACTCCGGGGCTATTGAGAATGCTCTTCCTTCTTATTATCCTTTTTCCCTATCCCGAACAGCACAGTGTAGACCTCGGGCCCGATGTAATCGGCCTTGTCGGTCACGAGCAGGGGCACGATGTCCTTCTCAACGGCCTCTGGGAATTCCTTCTTGTATTCCGCCTGGGCCTTCTCCCATCGGTTGAGCGCTTCCATGAGAAAATCCTTGATGGTCTCGAAGTCCTTGTCCTTCAGCATCTTGAGGAAGCGGACATCAATAATGAACGGGTTGTCCCTCTTGATGATTTCCCAGTAGTCGCAGAGGATTTGGTGGCACAGGGGACAGTTAGTGCTCACCACTATAACCTCGGCTTCTTCGCCCATGGTCACGGCCCCATGTCTGCGAGCCGTCTTACCTTCTCTTTTATTTTGGAAATCCGGTTCGCCATCTGCTTGTGTCCAAAGTCCTGGAGGTGGTCCCATACTATATCGAGCTCGTTCTCGATGTCCTCGCTCGCCTTCTCCTTGTCACTCATTCGAGGGCCTCGTGGTTGGGGCAGGCCGGCGTAGCTACCATCTTATTGGGGAAAGGGAGCGCACTTCATTCCGGCCATACCCCAGTTGTGAATCCTTTTTTAAGTAGATATTCCTGTCGGCTCATTGATTATTTGAAATAGTTCCTTGTAGCTGCCCCCCAGTAAGCCCTCGGAGTTTTTTTTTCCTTGATGTCCATGATATCTCTTAAACTCTCCATCGCCACTTTGCAGTATTTACAAGGATTGCTCTTATCGCATGGGCATGAGCTAATGAGAGTTTTTAATATCTCCTTTGGGAGATGCTCTATGCGCTCCTCGACGTTGCGTTCGAGAGGCTTCTCGGTAGAAAGATGGGGCGATTCCTCACTATGTGTTTTCTTTTCCTTTTCTTTAGTCTCGTCCAGCCAACATTTCCCGCACATCAATGATGCTCTTGCCTTCCACCCGCCGCATTCAGGACATCGATTGTGTGTTGCCTTGTAATTCACACAGATATCTGAGCAGTATCTTTGCTGATGGTGGACGCGCTTAAATGTCCCACCACAGACCGGACATTTAGCCTGAGACGACCTATCATCAGCACTTGTCCGTTCTGAGATAATCTGTGCAATGTCTTCAGCGGCTATATAGGAGCCGAGTTCCTCCATATTATCGCCTCCTTTTCTCGTCCAAGTAGAATTTCTGAAGTTCCCTTACCCTCTTTACTACTTCGGGGTCCGCCTTTTCAATCCAGTCTAAGAAAGCTCGGACGTTCTCCTTGTCTTTGAACATATCCTTATAGACTTCATCCTCAATAGCCGCATAATTTTCCTCGAAGCCCTCACTTTTTGTCTGACTGTTAGGGTGACTGATTAGCATCGGTATTGGGGAGCCACCAGTTCGTACCTGCCAACCAATAGACATAACCCTAAACATCAGTATGCTCTTGATGGTGCTATCGAGGGTCGTGTGACCCTCTAACTCCTTCACAATTTCTAGTCTTGCTCTTGTCCATTTTGAAATCCTGATTGTTGTCATTTCGACCATTGTTCCCCACCGCATACGGATAGAGCACCCGCCGTATATATTTCTTACTCTTTAGGGGCTCTCTATGTGTAGATACATACTTATGGGCAACCGTTATATACCCACCGTGCCAATATGGTGTCGTGGTGGCTTTATGGCACCGACTTTGGCAGAAAGGATGGAGGAAGTGGTGTTCCCGAAGGAGCTCAAGGAGTTCCTCGGGGACGTGGTTGAGGGCAAGCATGGGTTCGAGCTTGGGGAGCCGTGGAAGTTTTCCGATAAGGCCCTTCTCGTCGTCGTGCCCATAAAGAGGAAGAACGCGCCCAACAGGGCCTACGTCACGATGTACGAGGTCCTGAAGGAAATGGGCATGAAGGACACAGGGAGCATCGACCAGGTGGAGCTCCAGAACCGGACGGGCAAGGCGGTGTTCGTGCGCGCCGGCACCATCTTCGCCGGCGAGACGCAGAACCGCGCCGCCCAGCACTCCGGCGTGTACCAGCCCGGGAAGGAAGAGGTGGATGTGCGCTGCGTGCAGCAGACCCATGGGATACGCACGGGTGCCCAGATGAGCTTCGGGGACATTGCGCCCATGAGCATCACGATGAACCTCATGGCCGGAGACCAGGGCGCAGTGTGGGACTCCGTGCTCAACTACACGAGCGGGGGAAGACCGCAGCAGCGCCAGCCGGCTCAACGCCTGTACCGCCTGCGGAGCCCTCAGAGGAGGGGCGGAAGTCGGGACCGACCGCAGAGCGTGTGGCAGAACCGACATGCCCTCTCTGGAAGCTCCAGGACCCACGAGCCTTCTTTCTTGGGCTTCATGATGTCGAGTGAATCCACGAGCAACAAGAGGCGAACCACATGCGATTCCAGCGAGCCCGAGGACTCCTACCTGGTGGACAGCCCCGAGAACCTCGGACCACAGGACTCCAGTTCGTTCACTGGGCTCAATACCTTCAGCGGGCTCGTGGGCGGGGGCTCCGACGACCTCCTAGGGCACCTCAAGAAGGTCCGCGAGGGCCAGAAGGCGCTCGACGAGATGATGCAGAAGGTTCCGCTCTTCGAGGACCAGGTGGGGGCCATAATTTTCAACCCCGTCGGGGTCATCGCGGTCGAGACCTTCGACTCCCCGAAGTCCTGGGAGGCCATCAAGAAGGAGGTCATCGAGAAGTACGGGGACCAGGTGAGCAACGAGCAGGCGGAGCACCTCTTCGAGCTCAAGCCTGACAAGATAATGCCCCTGCTCAAGAAGTTCCTCGCCAGCCTCGACAAGTTCGAGGAGAAGACCATCCGCAAGGATGACCTGAGCGAGACCAGGGCGGTCTGGGGCGGGGACGTGGTGGGGGAGTACACGCTCGTGAGGGGGCGCACCGTTCACGTCCTGCTCATCAGGGACGCAGCCAGCTAAGTGGGCCGAAGGGCCCACTTTTAAAGGGGTGGAACGATGACGAAGAAGAGCAGAGTTACCAGAAGGCGGGAACGAGACTTCAAGGAGTTTGCGAGGAGATTCCCTGGCATAAAGGATAGGAAGAGGCTGATGAGGATGGACCACAAGGAGATGGCCCGGGACGCGAACGTCTGGGCGGGACAGCGGAGGTGAGCACTTTGATATTGAAGCTACCAAGGAACGTGGAGAGCGAGATGCTCAAGAAGATGCAGGAAGAAGAAGAGAAGGCGCGGCTCAACCGCAAGCCCTGGGAGCGGTTCCCAAGGCAGAGGTGAGCACATGCCCAGGTTCAAGAAGCTGCAAGGGGAGAAGCTCACGGTCGAGATACACAAGCTCGATGTCGTGAAGGAGAAGTGCCTGCGTAATAAGGAGACGGTGAAGGACTACCTGAACCGGCTCGTCCGCGAGGACATGATGCGGGCCGGCGAGTTCTTCTCCAACCGGTACTTCAAGGGGCTCTGAGGGGACGAAAAAAATTATCGTTTGAGCCCACAGGATGCGAGGGCTTGTGCCAGGGCCTTTATTCCCTCGTATCCTGCTACACATATGGATACCTTCTCTGGGTCTTCCCAATCACAGCGATGGAGGTCGCCCATTGGGGCCAAGTTAGGGAGCGCCTCGTATATTATTTCCCATGCAGAGTCATAGTCCTTACCGGTCTTATCCGAGACCATTCGTGCAAGTTCTTCCGTGAGGCTTGAAAGTTCCTCATTCTTCCCCTTCTCTATGATTCTGAGGATTCTCTTCTGCGTCAGAAATTCACAGGCGTCTATGGTCTTGGGCATACTACACCCCGTGTTGGATATGGGCTATTTGATATTTAATTTTAAGGGCGGGGCTATATTGGGGGAATGGAGCTCCCTTGCTGAAGGTAGCCTGGCCCCGCCGTCATAGGGATTCCATTATGATATTCTCTATTTCTTTTATCCTTTTCTCGTCACATCGCGACATTGCATAGTCATCAGGAGTTGCTCGCATCACTATGATTTTCTTGTTATCCCCTGGCCTTGCATTCCCTCGTATGAGTTCTCGACGGTACTCCCTATATGCAGCCCTGCGGAGATATCCCTTATCATGTGCTCCCCTGACATCTAAAAAGTTGTCTCCAATCTTCAATGTGCAATGAACTGGTGCCCCCACGTCCAACATTTCTTTATCCTCGTATGAGCACCAAACTTCACCACCTAAAATATTCATGAGCGCTTCTGCGAAACAGGCGCATCCCCCCATCAGTGCATCCTCGGGAGGGTCCAGCTCCAAAAGTTTAACGTCTATCTCTCGTAGGGCCTTGAGTAATATTTCCTTCTGTTTTTCATCTTTGGCCATACGAGCAACGTCCTCCGTGGGGGAGAGGAGGGGGAAACGGGGGGGTTGTGGAGGTTCTAGACGTGGTTTCCACGGAGGTGGATTTCTCCTCTCCCCCAAATTATGGACCGTGACTTCATCCCGTGAGAGCGCTGAACAGCCATTCCGCGCTTATCAGGCCAAATCCGAGCTCGTTATTCTTCGCCTGTCCGTACTTGGCGAAGATGGCCTTGATGTCCCGGGTGGTGAGCTGCGGGACCGCTCCCTTCCAGAGAGCGATGATTGCCGCTACGCACGGCGTTGCCATCGAGGTTCCCTTCAGGGGGCAGAACCCATCGATGAGCAGGTCGAGCGGGTCGAGTTGCGAGCCGAATGCGGAGCCGGAGTAGATGTCCCCGAGCCCCTTTCTGTAACCGCTCTCGGTAGCCATGCCTCCGCCATCCGCCATGATGTCCGGCTTCACGCGTCTCGCCTGAAGCGTGGGCCCTGTGGAGGAATAGTAGGCGCGCGCCATGTCCAAGATGCTCCAGGACCCAACTGTAAGGGCCTCTTCTGCGACCGCTGGAATTCCTATGGTGGCACCGGCCTTCTCACCCTGCGCACCCGAGTTCCCTGCCGCGATTACGAAGATGGTCTTCGGGTGAGTCTCCGCAGCCCTGTTGATGAGTCTTACGGAAAGGTCTTCCTCCTCTCCCTCGGCGTCCCCATCCCCTCCGAGGCTCATCGAGACCACATCGGCCCCGTTCTCAAGAGCCATCTCCATACCCTTGATGATGTCGGACGTATTCCCAAGTCCGAGGTCGGTGAGCACTTTGATGGTGTGGAGCTCACACTCCGGTGCGCCTCCGAGCAAGTCGAAACCTAAAACGGGGTGATGGAAGAGCTGACCAGCGATTCTCGATGCACACCAGGAGCCGTGCCCATTTCTATCTATTGGGTCCCCGATGGTGGTGGAGTGCATGCCGGCCACGATACCTTGGAGCTGGGGGTTCGTCGGGTCCACCCCGGTATCGAGCACCCAGACCTTCACTCCCTTGCCCTTGATGCCCCTCTTGTGAAGCTCGTAGATGCCGGTGAGCTTGTTCGCCTCTCCCGAGGGTATCCATCCGGTGTCCGGTGCCATCATGATGCGCGGGTCTGCGAGCATCTTGGCTAACTGCTGGTTCATCCCGAGTAGGGCGAATGGGTCTGGCAGTGGGGGCAGGGGGCCCTCGAAGCCGTACATGGGGCGGTCGAAGTGCACCTTCTCCACCTGCGGGATGGCGGCGAGGCTGTCCACCATCGCTGTGGGAATCACGATGGAAAAGGCATTGGACATGGGGAGGTTCTGGGTGATGTCCACCTTGAGTAATTCAGAAACCCTCTGCGAAATTGGGAGCGCTTTCACTCCCTCCTTCACCTCAACTATGACCGGTACCGTCTGAAAATATTTCGCCATCCTCATGGCACGAAGAAGCGATTTCGTGATGACTGGCATGCGAGCACCGTAATCTTTATCACTGCGCGAATAGATAAGTGTTTTGTAGGGGTGCTCGGTTTGAATCCAGATATGTATGCTTCGGTTGTGCCTGAGACAGCAGCTTATTATGGATGGCCGATGACCAAGGGTGGACACGCCCTCTTCGCGCGTTCCCCTGGCACGCTAGCAATCATACCCGAGTTCCTGCCCCCGCTCCCACCCCCGCCGCTCCTGGTACCTGTCCCCGCCCCACTCCCGCTCCCATTCCCAGTCCCGGCCCTGAGCCAGCAGCAGATGCCCATGATGACCGGTGGGCAGAACTACGGGGCACAACAGAAGGCACAAGCAGCTCATCTGAAAATGCTAGGGCTGAGGGAAATGAGACCGCGTGCCCCCATCCCTCTGGTCATGATGTCGGGCGGACAGCCCTACGCAGCTCGCCCGATGAGGCAGAGATTGAGAACACACACGCCTGTCTGGTGAGCTCGGAATTGTCCTCAGAAGGGGGCATTCAACATAATCATAACTGAAGAGATTTTGAGGCAGGTGCCGGCGTCCAGGCAATCTTACATTCGTAGCCTACTGAGGGCAAATCCCGAGGCAGCGGCACGAGAGATAGAGAGCATCCTTGGAAGGATGATTTCGATAGGAAAGAAGCCAAATGTTTTCCTTGATGAAAATGTTGCCTATTTGAATTATCCTCGGGATGATTTATTCCCTCTTAAAGTGGTGAGGCGTCTTAAAGAAAAAGGAATCGATGCCTCATTCGTGGGGGACCATCGTGAGTTCGAAGGGCTGGAGAAAAGGATGTGGGTCAGGTCTCCCTTGGAAGAGGAAGTCTTCAGGATAATGGATGAGTGCCACCGAATGGTGGGCACCGGAGCATTTCGTGGTGAGAGGCTGGATACGGCATCGAAGCAGAACAAGGCATTCAAATCATGCATCACTGAGACCACCGCTCGGGCACCTGGTAGCCGCATACAAGGGTTTCATCAGGTCCCCCCAAGGGAAAGTTCCGATTATGAAATAGGAAAGTGGGCGGATGAGAATGGCATTCTGGTCATATCATTTGATGCCGACGCTGGGCTTGAGGGAAAGGAGCGCGGTGACAGAATAAGGATGGAGCAGACTCAAGCCGAATGCGATACCAGCGGGATACCGAGGCCGGGGAGAAGACCCTGCGGGTCTCAAGATGAAGAGGCCGATAGATTGGCCAATCTCATAGTTACTCGATTGAACAGGGTGCGAGACCTATTGAAGGGAAGCTATTGAAGGCGCTCATCCTTCTTCTTCTTCCTGCTCGATATTATCAAGGATTTGTCGGTATGCGTCCTTCTTCTCCTCATCGGTCAGCGCCCTGCGAAGGGGCTTGTTCTGTCCAGCCTGGGCCTGGATAACGGCGGCGTTGGCGGCGACCATCGGGGCGAACAATTCTTTCAAATCGGTTGTGGCCTTGTCGAGTCTCATCATCCCTTCCCTTGTGAGCTTGGAGCTCTCCTCAAGAGCCTTCGTCTCCGCATCCTTGCTCGCGGGGTTTATTATGCCGAGCCGCTCAAGGCGCTCCTTGCTCTTCTCAAGTTCCCCAAGGGTGTCCCTGTAGGCGTACTGCTTGAGGTCGGTCATCTCCTGGTGCATGTAGTCGAGCTGCTGCTTATGGAAGGCGTCCTGGGTGCGCTGCTGAGCATCACGGGTGGCCTTCAGCTCGTCCCTCATCATGGCCATCTGGGGGTCGCCGGCTTTATTGGCCTCCAGGCGCTTCGCCTCCAGGTCCGCCATCATCTTCATGCGGTTATTCTCCATCTGAAGCATGAGTTCATTTGTATTGGGCCCACCCTTGTTCTGGTTCGCTATCATGGCCATGAACATATCGGTCTGGCTCTTCTGCATCGCGGCCTGGTTGTTCATCATGGCAACCAGTATGGGGGTCATGTTGTCGTTGCCCCCGAGCTTACCGGACATCAACAGGGGAATGAGGATGTTGTTTTGATTCTGGGCCTGGTCCACAGGAACGTAGGTGGTCTCCATTACGGGCTGCCCCTTGTCGTCCTTCACGAGCTCGCCCTTGTCGGTCATCTTGGGACGCATGAGGGGTACCATCGTGCCTGAGAGTGAGGTCCCCTGTCCGCTCCTCATAGCCTCCAGGCTCTGCTTGCGCCTGACCTCCTCCTCTGCGATGAGCCGGTCGGCTCTTACCAGCTCAAGCTCCTCCTTCTTCTGTGCCATCTGGAGCTCCATGTCGCTGGGGCTCGCCCTTGGAGAACTTGCGGCAGCGGCCTTCGCCTGCTGTATGGCGCTGTCGATAGAGATTCTCGCCTCGTTCTCGAAGGTGTCCTCGACCTCGTTCAGGTCCTCTTCCTTGAGGTCCTTTACCAGAAGCCGGCGGCTGAGCCCGAGGAGGACCTCGCGCTCCGCCATGAGCATGTCCTTCCTGGATTGGGGGAGGTTGGTGAGGTTCAACAGATACTGCCTTACATTCCCCCTCAGCTTGGCCGCACGGGTATCGTTTGTGAGCTTCGATACCTGTGGGGCTGCCGGGGTGCCGGGGGACGGCCTTATCTTATTCACCACTTCATCCCCGAGAACCTTTCGCACCTCTGGGATGAGATTGTCCTCCAGCTTCATGTCGATTTCATCCACCTCCTCGTCGGTTATCTTCTGTAGGGAGAGTCTCTTGATGTAGTCCATGAGCACCTCTCGGGTGGGCATCATGGAGTTCCTCTGTCCAGGGTCGGCCACCTCCGAGATGGTCCTCAAGAGGAGACGGAGCTTGCCCTTCACCTCGGCCTTCTTCCCTATTTCCGCAAGATTTCCCTCGTCCCCTTTTCCTGGCTCCATTTCGCTCGCACTCCTTTGTCCCTTTGGTTCTGGCTTCGGCTCCGGTGCTTTAACTTTAGGCTTCTCCTGGCTCCAATTCGACTTCGGTTTATATTTCGGCCCGCTAATGAGCTTGCCCTCGGTATCGAGATACTCCCCATGTGTCCAGTGGCGGAATCTCACATGCCCCAGGATTGCCCTCTTTTCAACATAACTTTCTTTGCACCCTGGATAAGGGCATGGGAAATGGACTTTCTCGTCCTTGGCGTATTTCTTCTTCTCTATCCATTCGAGCTCGTGAGAATCTAAAGAGGTTTTGCTCTCCTCATCCTCTTTTTCGTAGGAGGCTTCGTCATCCTCGGGAGCCACATCATCAACTTCGTCATCATTAAAGGGCTCCTCCTCATCGCCCTCCATATCATCTTCCTCTTCTTCCATTGTGGTACACCCTTGTCGTTTGTTTGTTTTGAGATTGCTCATTGATTACTTCTATTCAATCTGATATTGAATGCTTGATTAAGACCTCTATTGATTCTCGGGCCCCTCCAATTTTCTGAGCTCCTCCTTGATGTCGAGGAGCAGGAGGTTGAGTGCGAACTTAACCAAATATGTGGGGTGCCCGATGGGAATATACTTCCTAGAAGGGTCCGCAAGGTACTTGCACATGAAAGCGATGTAGTTTATGTCCTTCTGGGAGAGATTGTCCACCACCAGGGCAAACCTCTTCTCACCAGGTTTTCTCGGGGTGGGGGTAATGTACCCCACGATGCCATCGGCCCCGAACTCTTTCTTGGATTTTCTATTTGGCGGTTGCGTTTTAGGTGGAGGGGCCGATTGAGGTCCTTCGGAAGGCGGAGGTGGTCTCTGAATCGGAGGGTGCTCTTCACCCCCCACCTCTTCCTCGTCCACTTCCTCCTCGCCCGCCTCGTCCGTTTCCGCGTTTGGGGTGTCTTGCTGGGGTTCCGTGGGTGGGGTCGGGGCCTTTTGGGGTGCCCCCGGTGCCTTCGAAGCTCGCTGTTTGATTTTCGAGGCATCCGGGAAGAATAGCCCTCTCCCCTCTGGGTGCTCAGTCCCGTTCCCCGTGCCCGCTTTTGGGGTCTGGGTCTGCGCCTCCTTCTCCACGGTCTCAGCGACCGCGGCTATGCCGGACGTGGGGGGCTGCGGAGGCTTGGGCGATTCCGCAACCGCCGTGTCATCTTGAGTTGGTTTCTTCGGTGCTTGCTTATCTGGAGCATCTTCCGGTTCCTGTTCTTCAGCGCCTTCAGGAGATTCCTCTTCAGCCATAGATGCTCCCCAAATCTAAATGGGGTTTAACATATATAAAACTTTCTTGATTTGTTTAACGCCTGTAAAACCGGTCAGGATTTATCATCGGTGGCTGGTTCCTCCCGAACTCCCTCCATACCAATGTGTCCCTGGACCTCGCTCATCAGAACACGATAGAGGAAACTGGGCATGGCGAGCAGGTAGTCCCTGTATTTGTTGTCCGGCATGTGAGCACAAAGCTCCTGGCATTGCCTGTTGTAGTCCTCTATCCTGTCGAGTGTGTACTTGATGGAGCCGCGGTCTTCAAGAGAATGGTACAGGATATTGAAATCCTCCATGGGAAGCGGAGGGGTCTTCAGGAACATATCGAGCCTAGACTTGGTGATGGGGTCTGGTGTCTCCTTGGCTGCGTGGATGAATGCCAGGGTGGGGCTCCCGCTCTTCATGTGGCCCTCGGGCTTGCCTGTCTTAAATGTCTTCAAGATGTCCACGAGGTCGTCCGTGAGCTGGTAGAGCATGCCGATGTTCCACCCGTACTTCATGGCGAGCTCGTACTCCATGCGGGTCGTGCCTGCCATGACAGCCCCGATTTCACATGGTGCCTTGAAGAGGGAGGCGGTCTTCAACCCGATTATGCGGAGGTACCTGAGCTCGTCGTACTCGTGGAAGAGGAACTCCTCGGTGCTCCCCAGGGCCAGGTTGCTGGCCGTCCCGATGAGCATGTTGAGGATTGCGAAGCCGCGCCTTCCCCCCATCTTGAATGCTAGAAGGGCAAGGATGTTCCCCCCCATCATGGCGGTGCCGGCTCCGAACACAGCATGGGCCGATGGCTTCCCCCGCCTGACGATATCGCCATCCAGCACATCGTCGAATACCAGGGAGGTCTGGTGGAGTAGCTCCGCAGTCGTGGCCATCTCGATGGTCTGCTCGTAGTCTCCCCCGAATGCCTGGGAGATGAGGACCGCAAGAGTGGGCCTGAGGCGCTTTCCGCCGGTCGAGGGCTGGTAGGAGATGAGCTCGTGCACTGCCGCCAGCTCCTCGTCTTCGAGCTGCTTCGCTATGCTCTTGCTCACGTCCTCGGCCACATGGTCGATTAGCTCTGCAATCTTCTCGTCCGTTATCTTTTGCCGCTCGCCGTTCTCCCCCGACATGATTATCTCCCCTGTATTAGTTGGATATCTTCTCTAAGATGCTTCCATACTTCTTGAACATGCGGTCGAAAATTCTGTAGTCCCGCATGTAGTTCTTGCCCTCAATTCCCAGTTCGCCGTAGAAGAACGCTTCTGAGAAGCTCTCCTTCTTTGTGGCTATGCGTATGAAGGTGTCCTCATCCATGGTGAATGTGACCGTGGGCTCGTCGGTCAGCTTCCGTATAGTGCGTACCTTACCCCCTTCGAACACGAACCCGGTGTCCAGGTCCTCTATGCCTCCAATGTTCATCTTCAGGGTTCGGTCCTCATCGGGAAAATAGGTGTCCTTGAACTCCTTGAGGTTGATTTCCTTGTTTATGAGCGCAACCATCTTGGCGAATATCTTCTTGATTAGCTCGCGCTTCTCGGTCTCGATTGGGTTCATCTTGTCACTGCTCCCCCTTTGAGTTATTCCCTGGAATTGATTCGGATATCTTCTTGTAGGCTTCGAGCCTTTGCTCATCGCTCATGGGCTTCCTTTCTGGGGGCTCCTTGTCCTCAAAGAAGAACCCAATGGTCTCGCTCACCAATTCGGGATTTGCCTTCATAGCATCGAAGGATTTCCTCATGCCCTGTGATATTATCTTGTCACGGGAAACCTCTAGCCGGCAAAGGGTTTCGAGGAAGGAGGGATAATCCTCTATGGAGCGTTTTCCGAGGACCACCTCTGCGGCCTCAAGCCCCGACTGCATGGCATACCTGATGCCCTCTCCAGTGGCGGGGTTCACGAAGCCGGCTGCGTCACCAGCGAGCATGGCTCCAGACCCTATGACCGGCTCAATAGTGTCCACTTCAAAGGGGAGGCCCCAGCCCGCTCGGTCATAGAGTTTCAGGCCTCGCTCCCGTAAAAGCTTCTCAAGCAGTTCCTTTTGCAGGCTCAGCGGGGAGTCGCCCCCGATACCGACATCCAAGAATTTGCCCTTCGGAAATATCCAGGCATATCCATTCAGCTTTTCGAAGAAGATTATCTCCGCTGTGTCGGAGGCATTCAGCTTGCCCCCATCTGCCTTTCCCACTATGAGGGGGACGTTCTTTTTCTCGCCCTCAACCATTTTACTTGAAGGGCAGGTAAATCCGCCGGCGCATATCAGGTACTTGTAATCAATGCGCTGCCCGTTGGTAAGCACGACCAGCTTGGCCTTCGTGTCGATTGATTTTACGGTGGCTCCGAAGAACACCTTGGCCCCAGAGCGCATAGCTCTTTCGAGCAAATAGAAGTCGAACTTGTCCCTATCCACCATCACAATCGGGACAGAGGCCTCAATCCGGTCCTTCCCCAGGGACATGGCGACTTTGGATGTTGTGTGAACCCCCTGGGATTTAGTGTATGGAAAGAGCTTGGTCGTTATTGGGCCGAGGCCCCCGCCGCAAGGCTTCTCTCTGAAGGGATGAGCGACCGATTTCTCGATGACCAATACCTTCTGCCCTGATACGGCCAGATGCTCCGCAGCAGTCGCGCCAGCGGGTCCTCCACCGATTACTATGTGTGAATAGTTCCTCACTATGACACCCCCTTAGGTCTTCACCCACTGCTCTGGTGGTTCGAGCTCTCTCCCGATTACACCCTTGAAGAATGGGCATTTCTCCTTGAGGGCCATGAAGACCTCGTATTTGGGGCATGCCCTGCACTGAGAGGGGACCATGGAGCGCACGAACACTCGTTCCTTGGTGCTCTTCTCCACCAGCCATTTCCCGTTCTTCTCATTCACCCCGAAGGCACAGAAGCCGAGCTTCAGATGCTGGCTGTACTCTATGTTGCAGCCCTTGCACTTGAATATGAATTGCCCTTCGGCGCTCCTCTTCCCTGTGATTTCCCCCACCTTGCCACATTTGGGGCAGGACACCTTCTTCTCGGGTAGCGGGGCGAAAGGTTGGAACCCGAATGAGAAATCCTTTGTCGGAACTGCCGGCTGCTGGTATGGTTTCTTTGCCAAGGTCACGCCTCCTTATCTAGCTTGTTGAGATTCCTCTTGATGGAGAATGCGAGCATGAGCTTGTCGAGGGCCCCGATTTTTCCGCGGGTGGGCTTGAAGCGTACCACCTTGCCCTTGATGATGCGGTTCGCCACCTCTTTGAAGTGCTCACCTACGAGGAGTGCACCATCCATCTTCTCGCCCATCGGGATGCTCCCGAGGAACGGGATGCCGTACTCCTCGGCAATCTGCTCCACACTCTTGCCCCCATCGTAGAAGAGATGAAACTGGTGAGAGCACTCGGGACAGATGGCGCTGCTCATGTTGCAGAGCAGGCCCTTCAGCGGGTACCCTTTCTCCTTGAGGTACCTGATGCTCTTGATGACGCTGTTGTTCGAGACGGCAGAGTTCTGCGTGACGAACACGATGTTGAGCTCCTTGGGGTCGAAGAGTTCGAGAATGGTGAGCAGCTCCTCGCTTGTGGTTGGCGGGGTATCGAGCACAAGGTACTTGGCGTCCCCGAAATCGACTGTCTTGAGAAACTGCTCGATGACGCTGGCCTTCCTCGCACCCTTGAATATTATGGGCTGGTCTGGAGAGGGAAGGAAGGAGTCCAGTGAGAGCACCTTAAGGTTCTCGGAGTAGGAAATTGGGATGATGGCGTCCTTCGTAACCTGGATTTCTTTGCCCGAGATACCGAGAATCTTGGGCACGCAGGGAGAGGTGATGTCGAGGTCCCAGAGTGCGGTCTTCTGCCCAAGCTCCTCCGAGATGTAATGCGCGAGGGAGCATGAGACTGTGGACTTCCCCACCCCACCCTTGAGGGATAGAATCATGATTATTACGGCTTTGAGAGTGAACATGGGGAGCACCTATTTCTTGTTCCTCTGGCGCTTCCATTTGCGCTCGGCTTCGAGTTCCTCTCTCGTGGGTTTCCGGTGCTGTAGAATCACATCCACATACTGCCCCACCTTGAACCCGTTGTGCTCAAGGACCTTCTTGGACATGAGAACGCCCAGGCTGTGCCCCACGACCCTTATCTTGCTGCTAATCGGAATGATGAAGTTGCTCCCTGCCCTGGACAGCTCCTTCTCGCTCAAGGGGAGCCCACCCATGAATGAATCTCCGTCAGAGGGCGCTTCATCTTTATCGTTTTCTTCGGGCAAATAGGGTCCCTCCAAGGTTTTACTTGTGTATAACCTCCGTTTAATTTAAACTTTTCTCAACAGAAATTATTATTTGCCTCGAAGCCATATCCAACTTCCATGCCTCCCCCTCCGAGGGTCTGGTTGTTCACGATGGATGGGTGCGATGCCTGCCGAGAGACGACCAAGAAGATAAAGGGCCGCGACGACATCGAGGTGATAAATGTAGACCAGAACCCCGACCGCGCTCGCGAGGTTCTTCAAGGGGTCGCGGACCAGGGGCTCTACTTCGAGGACATGCCGAAGTGCGTATTCCTCGACGATAAGGGGGAGTACGAATTCTGCGATGCCAGGAATGTGGATAAATTCTTAGAGGAGCGAAAGCGGAAACCGCCAACCAGTTGATGCCCATGTTTCTCGAAGATGAAGTCCGCATCCTTGTTTTCCTGAGGGACAACCCCCTCGCCACCACCACGATGATTGCCAAGGCGGTATACAACCCGAAGGACCGACAGGAGCTCGTGAAATCGGACAGCGCCGTCAGGAGGAAGCTCGACGTGTTCCTCAGCCTTGGAGTGATAGAGAAGGTGAATGAGGGGAAGGCGCACTATTCCCTTGTGAAGGAACGCGTGCTCTTCGGCGGAGGAAAGTGCCGGTTCCCCGTCGGGGAAGGGCGGGGAAAGGAGCAGCACTACGTCTGGTTCGATATTGCGAACTACATCATTGTGAAGACAGTCGGGGGAGAAGTGTACCTCAAGCCCCTGTCATAAAAAAAAGATGACACAGGTTTATATTGTCAGCGAGGAAAAATGACAAACGGTTAATATCCCCCCCTGCAATGGAGGTACAACAAAAGCCATAGGAGGTGAAAACGAATGGTGAGACAACTCAAGTCCAAGGGAGGCGCATGGGTCAAGCAGGGCGCTCAGGGCACCGAGAGCCAGGCTCCGGGGTCCTACGGGGGCTACCTGTACATGAGGCCTGCACCCCGGGCCTATCCGAAGACCTCTCAGCAGGCCAAGATTGGCGATGCTGGCAGGCAGGTGAGGAAGGAGTGCAAGGGCAAGACGGGTTCGGCGTTCTGGACCTGCCGCTCTGATGTCATGAAGAAGCTCGGCATGGGCGGAGGCGGCGCAAGGCGCAAGACCAAGGCCCGCCGGGAGTAAGCGCGCGGCGCTTACCATGGCGTAGTGGCGGGCTCAA
>Ga0209253_10001074_pt1 | contig 23916 bp, 21 predicted proteins | sample FrelakmetBRP12BR_FD_187145 | JGI IMG/M metagenome (GOLD analysis project Ga0209253, IMG submission 187145) | Freshwater lake sediment microbial communities from the University of Notre Dame, USA, for methane emissions studies - BRP12 BR (SPAdes)... | ecosystem: Environmental > Aquatic >...
CCCCAGGGATGGGTTCACGGCGTCCCTGCCAATGCGTCCAGCTCCCGCAATTCGGCGAGCCACCGTCGCCCGGGGGCAAGAAAGCGAGTTCTTCTAGAGACTGGCCGCGAGGCGTGTCCCCTGCTCGATCGCGCGCTTCGCGTCGAGTTCCGCCGCAACGTCGGCACCGCCGATCAGGTGCACGTGCTGCCCCTTGGCTCGCAATGGGTCCGCGAGCTCGCGGCACGGTTCCTGGCCCGGGCAGAGCACGATCGTGTCCACTTCGAGCAGCGTCGGCTTCTCGCGCGACTCGCCGAAGCTCACGTGCAGGCCGCGCGCATCGATGCGCTCGTAATTGACGCCGCCGATCATCTCGACGCGCTTCATCTTGAGCGCGGCGCGATGGATCCAGCCGGTCGTCTTGCCGAGGCCCTTGCCGAGCGGCGCGGGCTTGCGCTGCAGCAGGTAGACCTGACGGCCGGGAGCGGTGATCTGCGGCTGGGCGAGGCCGCCACGCGCCGTGGCCGGATCCGCCACGCCCCACTCGCGCAGCCAGGCCTCCGTATCGAGCGTGGTCGAATGCCCCTCGCTCACCAGGTATTCGCTGACGTCGAAACCGATGCCTCCCGCGCCAACGACCGCAACGCGTGATCCGGCCGGCTTGCCGTGCAGCAGCAGGTCCACGTAGGAGAGCACCTTGCCCGAGGCACGGAACTCCGCTTCGCCCTCGATGCGCGGATCGCGCGGAGTCACTCCGGTCGCCAAGACGATCTCGTCGTAGCCGCCCGTCGCAAGATCGTCCGCCGTGACGCGCCGGCCCAGCGACAAGCGCACGCCCGTGGTCTCGATGCGCCGCCCGAAATAGCGCAGCGTCTCGTGAAACTCTTCCTTCCCGGGAATGCGCTTGGCCATGTTGAACTGGCCGCCGATCTGGCCGGCTGCCTCGAACAGGTCGACGGAGTGGCCTCGCTCCGCAAGCAGCGTGGCGCAGGCGAGTCCCGCCGGGCCCGCACCCACGACGGCGATGCGCTTGTGTCGCGTCGCGGGTCCGAGGACGATCTCGGTCTCGAACGCCGCGCGAGGATTGACCAGGCACGAGGCGATCTTGCGCTGGAACACGTGGTCGAGGCAGGCCTGGTTGCAGGCGATGCAGGTGTTGATCTCGTCCGCCCGGCCGGCCGCCGCCTTGTTGACGAACTCGGCATCGGCCAGCAGCGGGCGGGCCATCGAAACCATGTCGGCGCTGCCGTCCGCGAGCACCTGCTCGGCGACGTCCGGTGCGTTGATGCGGTTGGTCGTGCAGAGTGGGATCGCCACTTCGCCCTTGAGCTTCTTCGTCACCCAGGTGAACGCCGCGCGCGGCACTGAAGTCGCGATCGTCGGGATGCGCGCCTCGTGCCAGCCGATGCCGGTGTTGATGATCGTGGCGCCTGCGCGCTCGATCGCTTTCGCGAGCTGCACGACCTCGTCCCAGCTGCTGCCGTCCGGGATCAGGTCCAGCATCGACAGCCGGTAGACGATGATGAAATCGGGGCCGACCGCCTCGCGTGTGCGTTCGACGATCTCGACCGGCAGTCGCATGCGGTTCTCGTAGGTGCCGCCCCACTCGTCGGTGCGCCGGTTCGTGTGGCGCACCAGGAACTGGTTGATGAAGTACCCTTCGGACCCCATCACCTCGACGCCGTCGTAGCCCGCCTCGCGGGCGAGACGCGCGCAACGCACGAAACCGCGGATCTGCCGTTCGACGCCGCGGGCCGAGAGCGCGCGCGGAGTGAACGGCGAGATCGGCGACTTGAGGCGGGACGGCGCCACGGCCAGCGGGTGGTAGCCGTAGCGTCCCGTGTGCAGGATCTGCAGTGCGATCTTGCCGCCCTCCGCATGGACGGCAGCCGTGATCGGTCGGTGCTTCGCAGCTGCCGAACTCGTCGTGAGCCGACCGGAAAACGGCGCGGCCCAGCCTTCGATGTTTGGCGCGAATCCGCCGGTGACGATCAGCCCGACGCCGCCGCGTGCGCGCTCGGCGAAGTACGCCGTCAGGCGATGGAAATGCTTCGGATCGTCCTCGAGACCGGTGTGCATCGAGCCCATCAGCACCCGGTTGCGCAGGGTCGTGAAACCGAGGTCGAGCGGGGCGAGAAGGTGCGGATAAGCGTTGTTCATGATTCTGGTCGTCGGGCTGCGGCCCGGGGTCTGATCAGGCATTATTTCATCGCGGCGGTTCCGCTGCCGAACTCCCGAGTCCTGGAGCCCATGTCACTCCCGCCCCACGATTGCATTCGCGTCCGCGGCGCGCGCCAGAATAACCTGCGCGCGCTCGACCTCGACATCCCGCTGCGGCAGCTGGTCGTGGTGACCGGCGTGTCGGGGTCGGGCAAGTCCTCGCTCGTCTTCGACACGGTCTATGCCGAGGGCCAGCGCCGCTACGTCGAGACCTTCTCGCCGTACGCGCGGCAGTTCCTCGACCGCATGGACAAGCCCAAGGTGGACCGCATCGAGGGGATCCCGCCCGCGATCGCGATCGACCAGACCAACCCCGTGCGCACCTCCCGATCGACGGTCGGGACGATGACCGAGCTGAACGACCACCTCAAGCTGCTGTTCGCGCGGGCGGCGCGCCTCTACTGCCGAGGCTGTGGTCAGCCCGTGCGTCGCGACACGGCGGCAAGCATCGCCGACGAGTTGCGATCGCGTGCCGCTGCCGCGGGCGATCCGCGGCTCGTCGTCACGTTCCCGGTTGCGGTGCCGAAGAACTTCAGCGAGGCCGAGGTGCTGCAGCTGCTCGAACAGCAGGGCTACACGCGGATCCACGCGCGCGGCACGGACGCCCTGGAGGTCGTGCAGGACCGGTTCCGGGCCGGCAGCGCAGACCGCAGTCGCGTCCTGGAGGCGCTTGAGGCGGCGCTTCGAGTCGGGCGCGGCAGGGTGGGCGTTCACGTCGAAAAGCCCGCAGCCGTCCTGAAATTCTCTGCGGACCTGCACTGCGCCGCCTGCGACATCCATTACCGGGAGCCCACGCCGAGCCTGTTCTCGTTCAATTCGCCGCTCGGCGCCTGCGACGCCTGCCGCGGCTTCGGTCGCGTGATCGGTGTCGACTACGGACTGGTCGTGCCGGACGCGTCGAAGACGCTGCGCGGCGGTGCGATCCGGCCATGGCAGACGGAGTCGTACCGCGAATGCCAGGACGACCTGGTCAAGTTCGCCCGCAAACGCGGCGTGCCGCTCGACGTCCCGTGGCGCGAGCTGAGCGAGGAGCAGCGGCACTGGGTGATCGAAGGCGAGGGGCCGTGGGAGAAGAAAGTCTGGTACGGCGCACGGCGCTTTTTCCAGTGGCTCGAAGGCCGCAGCTACAAGATGCACATCCGCGTGCTGCTGTCGAAGTACCGCAGCTACACGCCCTGCGCGGACTGCGGCGGCGCTCGGCTGAAGCCGGAGGCGTTGCTGTGGCGGCTGGGTGCGTCGGGCGCGACCGGGCGCGGGCTCAACGTCCACGACCTGATGCTGCTGCCGGTCGAACGGACCCGCGAGTTCTTCGCCGGGCTCGCGCTGCCCGCGCCCCTCGACGAGGCCACCGACCTGCTGCTCGGCGAGATCCGCTCCCGGCTCGATTTCCTGGTGCGTGTCGGCCTCGGCTACCTGACGCTCGACCGCCAGTCGCGCACGCTCTCGGGCGGGGAGGTGCAGCGCATCAACCTCACCACCGCGCTCGGCACCTCACTCACCAACACGCTGTTCGTGCTCGACGAGCCGTCGATCGGACTGCACCCGCGCGACATGCGCCGTGTCATCGAGGTGATGGAGCGACTGCGCGACAACGGCAACTCGCTGCTGGTCGTCGAGCATGACCCGCAGATCATGCTGTCGGCCGACCGGATCGTGGATCTCGGGCCTGGTCCCGGCGAGCACGGCGGCCGGATCGTGTTCAACGGCACGCCGGCGCAGCTCGCAGGCCGCGCGGACACACTGACCGCGCAGTATCTGTCGGGTCGCAAGGACGCTGTCGATGCAGCGGGCCACCGCGGTCCGCCGCGGCCGGGCGAACCGAGTCTGGTCGTGCAGGGGGCGAGCGAGCACAACCTGCAGCATATCGACGTGATGATCCCGCTCGGGCGCCTCGTCTGCGTGACGGGCGTGTCTGGCTCCGGCAAGTCCACGCTGGTGCAGGACGTGCTGTATTCCGCCTTGCGACGCGCCAAAGGCAAGCCGACTGAGACGCCCGGAGCCCACCGCGCCGTGCACGGGGCCGAGCACGTCGCCGAGATCGTGATGGTGGACCAGACCGCGATCGGTCGTACGACGCGCTCGAACCCGGCGAGCTACGTCGGCGCGTTCGATGTGATCCGCAAACGTTTCGCCGCGGAGGCCGTCTCGATCGAGCGCGGTTACACGCTCGGCACGTTCAGCTTCAATTCCGGGAACGGCCGCTGCCCGACCTGCGCCGGCAACGGCTTCGAGCACGTCGAAATGCAGTTTCTTTCCGACGTCTACCTGCGTTGCCCCGACTGCGACGGCCGCCGCTATCGCCCCGAGATCCTCGAGGTGAAGATGGCCCGCGGCGACGGGCCGGCTAAAAGCATCGCGGACGTGCTGGACATGACGGTTTCGGAGGCTGCCGCGTTCTTTGCCGACGACCGCGACGTGCTCGACCGCATCGAGCCACTCGCTGCGGTCGGGCTCGAGTACCTGCGCCTTGGCCAGCCGGTGCCGACGCTTTCCGGCGGCGAGGCGCAGCGCCTCAAGCTCGCCGGGCATCTGGCGGAAAATAGGGGACATTCTCCTTTTTCCAACTCCGGAAAAAGGAGAATGTCCCCTATTTTGCCGGCCCCTGCTTTCCTGTTCCTGTTCGACGAGCCCACGACGGGACTGCATTTCGACGACGTCGCGAAGCTGCTCGGCGCATTCAAGCGCCTGCTCGACGCGGGGCACTCGCTGGTCGTGATCGAGCACAACCTCGACGTGATTCGCGCGGCCGACTGGATCCTCGACCTGGGGCCGGAGGGCGGCGAGCGTGGCGGACGGCTCGTCGCAGCCGGCACGCCGCAGGATGTGATGCGTTGCGACGAGTCGCACACCGGCCGCGCGCTGCGCGAGTATGCCGCGGAGCGTGATCGCATCGTCGCCGACGGGCGGGCGAGTTTCGCCAGCCCGACCCCGGTTCCCGAGGCACCGCGCGTCGCGGATGCGGCGCGCAACGCGATCGTCGTGCACGGGGCGCGCGAGCACAACCTGCGCGATGTCGATGTCTCGATTCCCCGCGACGGCATGACCGTCGTGACGGGCGTATCCGGCTCCGGAAAATCGACGCTCGCCTTCGACATCGTGTTTGCCGAGGGCCAGCGGCGCTATCTCGAGTCGCTGAACGCCTACGCGCGGCAGTTCGTGCAGCCGGCCGGACGACCGGACGTCGACGCGATCTTTGGCATCCCGCCCACGGTGGCGATCGAGCAGCGCACCAGCCGTGGCGGGCGCAAGAGCACGGTGGGGACCCTGACCGAGGTGCACCATTTCCTGCGCCTGCTCTACGTGAAGCTTGGACTCCAGCACTGCCCGGAGTGCGAGGTGCCGATCGAGCCGCAGACCCCGGACGCGATCGCGGCCCGGCTGCTGCGCGAGGCCCGGGGCCGGCGCATCGAGCTGCTTGCGCCGCTGATCGTCGCTCGCAAGGGCTATTACACCGATCTCGCCAAATGGGCCGCGGCCAAGGGGTATGCGCAGTTGCGCGTTGACGGCGAGTCCCTGCCCACTGCGAAGTGGCCGCGGCTCGACCGCTTCCGCGAGCATACGATCGAGCTACCCGTGGGCGGAGCGAACGTCAGTGCGAAGGACGAACGTGAGCTGAGACGGCTGCTGCAGCAGGCGCTCGACTATGGCAAGGGCGTCGTGCACGTGCTCGACCGCGGCAAGGTCCGGGTGTTCTCGACCCGGCGCGCCTGCGCGTCCTGTGGCCGCAGCTTCGCCGAACTCGATCCCCGCTTGTTCTCGTACAACTCGAAGCACGGCTGGTGCGAATCCTGTTTCGGCACTGGCGTCGCAATCAAGGGCTTCGATGCGGAACAGACCGGCGAGGAGATCTGGTGGAATGACTGGTTCGAGGGCGACGCGACTCCCTGTGGCGACTGCGCAGGTCAGCGCCTGAATCCAGTCGCGCTGAACGTCCTCTACCGCAACCAGTCGATCGCCGAGCTCGCGGCGCTGCCGGTGGACGGCGCCCACAAGTTCTTCGACGGCCTCAAGCTTGCCGGGCGCGAGCTCGAGATCGCGCGCGACCTGCTGGCGGAGATCCGCTCGCGGCTCGCGTTCCTGCAGGACGTCGGCCTCGGTTACATCTCGCTCGATCGTGCAGCGCCGACACTTTCGGGAGGCGAGGCGCAGCGCATCCGTCTGGCCGCGCAGCTCGGCTCGAACCTGCAGGGCGTCTGCTACGTGCTCGACGAGCCGACGATCGGCCTGCACCCGCGCGACAACGCAGTGCTGCTCGACACGCTCGCGAAGCTCGGCGCGAAGGGCAACACGCTGCTGGTCGTCGAGCACGACGAGGATACGATTCGCCGCGCCGACCACGTGATCGACCTCGGTCCCGGTGCCGGCACGCGCGGCGGCCGTGTCGTCGGCGAGGGCCGCATCGACGACCTGATCGCCGCCCCGGAGTCGCTGACGGGCCGCTTCCTCGCCCACCCGCTGCTGCATCCGCTGGCGGAGCGGCGCGCCGTGCAGCGCGGCGACCCGGTGATCGCGATCGACCAGGCCGAACTGCACAACCTGCGCAAGGTGAACGCCCGCATCCCGCTCCGGCGGCTCACCGTGATCACCGGCGTGTCGGGTTCGGGCAAGTCGACGCTCGCTCGCGACGTGCTCTATGCGAACCTGCATGCGCACACCGGCGACGCCAAGCGCCGCCGCCGCACGCCGACGTGGTTGGGCTGCAAGGACCTGCGCGGCGCAGAGCACGTCGGTCGCGTGCTCGAGGTGGACCAGACCCCGATCGGCAAGACGCCGCGTTCCTGCCCGGCGACCTACGTCGGGTTCTGGGACGACGTTCGCAAGCTCTATGCCGGCACGACCGAATCGCGCGTGCGGGGTTACGGTCCCGGCCGCTTCTCGTTCAACACGTCGGGCGGCCGCTGCGATGCGTGCGAAGGCCAGGGCGTGCAGACGATCGAGATGAGCTTCCTGCCGAACGTCAAGGTGCTGTGCGATGCCTGCGGCGGCCGGCGCTTCAACGCAGAGACACTTGCAGTCCAGCATCGCGGTCGCAGCATTGGCGACGTGCTCGCGATGAGCGTCGACGAAGCCGTCGAGTTTTTCGCAGCCCACCCGCGGATCCACCACGCGCTCAGGTTGCTGCAGGACGTGGGCCTGGGCTACCTGACGCTCGGCCAGCAAAGCCCGACGCTCTCGGGCGGCGAGGCGCAGCGCATCAAGCTGGTGACTGAACTCGCGCGACTGAGGCCGCAGGTCGATCCGCGCGCTCGCGTCGCCGCGATGCCCGGCACGCTCTATGTGCTCGACGAGCCCACGGTCGGACTGCACATGGCCGATGTCGAGAAGCTGATCCGCGTGCTGCACCGGCTGGTCGACGCGGGCAACACGGTGGTCGTGATCGAGCACAACCTCGACGTGATCGCCGAGGCCGACTGGCTCATCGATCTCGGGCCTGAAGGCGGGTCGGGTGGCGGCCGCATCGCCGCGCAGGGATCGCCGGAGGTCGTCGCAAGGACGAAAGGCAAGTCGCACACGGCCAAAGTGCTGCGCACGTTCCTGCGGGAGCGGCGGCCACCGGATCTGGTCGTCGGTGTGGCGGACGCCAGCAGACGCCGCGGGCACAGAGCGAACTGATGGACTCAGATCGACCGGACGAACCAGCGACTCCAGGCGGAGATCCGCAGGTTTCGCCGCCAGTCGTCGTGGCCGGGGGCGGCCACCGACGATCGCCGGTCCTTGGTGAACGCCGGCGATTCAGTCCCGGAGCGACGCAGTCGACGCGTCATCGCCGCCGCGACGTCCCTGCTGGCGCGATCGCATCCCCCGCAGCAACGGGTGGCCAGCTTCCAGTCAATCATGTCGGAAGTCCTCGAGGGCCTGCGCGAACACCAGCAGCGCCGTCGCACACAGGATCGAGACGACGAAGACGCTTGCAATTGAAATCAACATGAATTCTCCAGATTGGCCAAGGACGGCCCGACCAGTGCATCGCCAACGGGGATGCCTGGCACATACGGTCGAGATTCAGGGGCGGGCGCTCGGGCCCGATTGCGGAACGGCGTGACTCCGTCGATCCGTCAATGCTGAACAGCGGCGCGCAGTCTACCTGATTTCGCGGGAAGATGCTGCGCAGCAGCATTCGACTGCGGTAAGCTCCTGGCACGCTCGAGTTGACTCTGATGGGACCGCTGATCACCTCGAAAATTAACGCGATGCTGGTCGCGGCGGCGCGCGCCGGCGCGTTCGCGGTTGCATGCTCGCTGGATCTCGAGCGCTCGACGACCACCGTCGAATTGGACGCTACGGCCTGGACCTGGCACCGCCAGCGATACCCATACCTGGACGTCTGCAAGGAGCGGACGATCTATCACTGGTCGGGCGATGCTTTTCAACCCGTCGTGCGGTTCACGAGTTCGCTGATCAAGCTGGTGCCCACCGATTGGGGCCCGCCGACCTTCGAGATCGACGGCATCAAGATGCTGCCGACGGCGCGGGTTTCGCCGTACGACGATGCGGCGCGCAAGGTGGCGCTGATTCAGCCGCGCGGCAAGGTGATCCTCGACACCTGCGGCGGACTCGGGTACTTCGCGGCCTGCTGCCTGCAGGGCGAGGCGGCCGAAGTGCTCTCGTTCGAAAAAAATCCGGACGTGCTCTGGTTGCGGAGCGTCAACCCGTGGTCACCAGAGCCGGGGGGCAGGTTGACGCTGACGCTGGGCGACATCGTCGAGAAGATCACGAAGCTGCCGGACCGGTCGTGCGACGCGATCCTGCATGATCCGCCACGTTTCGGCATCGCAGGCGAGCTCTATTCGCAGGCTTTCTATGCGCAGCTCGCCCGGGTGATCAAGCGCAAGGGGCGTCTGTTTCACTACACGGGCACGCCGAACAGGCTCACCAGCGGACGCGACGTGCCGACGGAAGTGGCGCAGCGACTGCGCCAGGCCGGCTTCGTCGCCGAGCCGAGCGGCGACGGCATCCTCGCGACTCGATGAGCGCGATGGGACCGGCGAGCGGGGCGGTAAAGTTCGCCCCGCCGCGACGTTGGACTAAACCCGCAACAGATGGATGGGTTTCGGCGCGGCGGAGCGATCGCGCAATCAGAGGTCAAGCGCGCACGCGCATTGTGCTTACAACGAACGCGCGCGTCTAGAGGCCTGCGTCGTGAAGCTCACTGTGCCGGTCGCGCGCTTTCGACTTTCCATTTCACGTAGCGCAGCACCTCGCCGGTGTTGAACGGTCCGAGCGACGTGCGCAGGTTGACGGCCTTGCGACCTGGGATCACGTCGCTGCCGGTGCCGATGCGCTCGGGGCCGTACACCGTGCGCCCGCTCTGGTCGACGACGCCGACCACGAGGCTCACGTTGCTCACCGGCAGCGTGGTGCGGTTGCCGACCGTGATCCAGACGCGACCCTGGTTGTCGAGTTGCGGCTGGATGGACAGGTAAGTCTCCGGATTCTGCGCGAGGTCGAGGCGCACGAGGCGCCCTAGCGCTTCCTCTCCGAGCGGCGACTTCGATCCAGCCACCATCTTGTAGAGCTTCACGGCCTCGGTCGAATTGCCGCGATCCTCGTTGATGCGCCCGAGGTAATACGCGCCGGGCGCGGTGGGCAGCAGTTGCATGCTCTTCGTCAGCAGCGGTTCCGCCGCGGCCTTGTTGCCGAGCTGGTACTGGGTCATGCCGGCCTGCACCATCGGCCTGAAGTAACCCGGGTCGAGCTGGCCTGCCTTCTGGAAATGCGCGAGCGCACCGCGCGGGTTCTCGCTCGCCATTTCCAGGTCGCCGAGCAGCCCGTGGAAGCGGGCCTCGCGCGGCTCGAGCTTCATGGCTTCGCTGGCGAGCCGGCGGGCCGTTGCGAAGTCCTTCTTGTTCGCCGCGGCGAGCGCCTGCTGGTGCTTCGCATAGGCCGGGGCCGCGCGCTTGAGCCCAGCCGTCGCGGCCTGGTAACGATCCGTGCCGAGATCGCCGCCCGGACCGCCTTTCTCCATCATCGTCCGCCGATTGGCATCGACGCGTTCCTGCGAAGGCGGGTGGCTCGCGAACAGGCCGGTCATCCAGTCCTGCTCGACGCCTGCGGAGTACTTGCGCACGAAGAGCTCCTGCAGCGACACCGCGGCCTGCAGGTCATAGCCCGCGAGCTTCATGTACTTCATGCCGTAGAGATCGGACTCGAGCTCGTCGTCGCGGCCATACTTCGCTTGCAGCAGCTGCGCGCCGACGGCCGCGCCCTGGCCCACGACATTGCCGAGGTCCGAGCCGCCGTAGGCGGCCGCGCCGATCGTCGCAATCGCGGCACCGATCTGCAGCAGCTGCCCTTTCTCCATCTGCTGGGCCCCGTGGCGCGCGGCGGCGTGCACGATCTCGTGGCCGAGTACGGCGGCCAGTTCCGCCTCGTTCTTGAGCTCGAGCAGCAGGCCGCGATTGATCGCGATCTTGCCGCCCGGCAGCGCCCAGGCATTCAGCTCGCCGCTGTTCAACACCACGAATTCGTAGGGCAGCGGCCGGTCGGCGACGGCTGCGAGACGGTTGCCTACCTGCTGCACGTACTGCATGACGCGCGGATCGGTGACGTAGTCGCCGCCCTGCGATTGCCGCGAGGGGCCGTAGTACTGCTGTCCGAGCTGGATCTCCTGGCCCTCGGAGATCATCTGGATCTCCGTGCGGCCGGTGACCGGATTCGTCGCGCAGCCCGTGAGCGCGGCAGCGATCAGGACGGTGGCGAGCAGGCGTCGCATGGCAGGATACCTCGGCGTTGGCCTCGAGCCGAAGTCTACCAGCGCTCCGGGTGACGGCGCCGCGGTCAGGCCGCGAATGCGCGCCGGGCTTCTTCCGCGATCAGCCGGATTCCCGCACGCACGCTCGCCGGGTCCTGCGAGCAGTTGATGCGCAGGCACTCGTTGCGATGCGCCCAGGAGTCCGCGAGGCCCGGGAAAAAGTGATGCCCCGACAGCACGAGCACGCCACGCGCCTTGAGGCGCACATACAGTTCCTGGCTCGTGACCGGCAGCCCCGGAAACCATAACCAAAGGAAGAACGCGCCCTCCGGCCGGTGGATGCGCAGCGGCAGGTCCCTGCAGTCGTCGCGCAACCACTCGACGGCTTCGCCTGCACGCGACCGGTAATAAGGGCGAATGACCTCCCGGCAGAGCGCGTCGAGTTCCCCGCTGGCGAGCAGTGGCTCGACGATGACCGGCCCGGTGGATCCGGGCGCGAGCGCGGCAGTCGCGTTGAACGCCGTGAGCGCCTCGACTGTGGACTCGGCGGCGACGACGATGCCGGTCCGCGTCGCAGGCAGGCCGAGCTTCGAGAGACTCAGGCACAGGATCACGTTCTCGTTCCACAGCAATTCGGGCTCGCTGAACTGGATGCCCGGAAACGGCTGGCCGTATGCCGCGTCGACGATCAACGGCACGCGGCGGTTGCGGGCGAGCGCGTCGAGGCGCTGCAGCTCGTCGACTGACAGCACGTTGCCGGAAGGGTTGGTCGGCCGGGACACGCAGATCGCTGCCACGTCGGGCACGGCTTCGAGTCCATCGAAGCGCACGTGGTACTTGAAGAACCCGTCCGGCAGCTCCTCGATCGCCGCAGCCTGCGCGACGAGCATGCCGTCCGTGAGGCCGAGGTCGGCGTAACCGATGTACTCGGGTGCGAGCGGCAGCAAGACACGTTGCGGGCGGCCCCCCGCCGATTCGCCCGCAAGCAGGTTGAACAGTGTGAAGAAGGCGGACTGGCTGCCGCTCGTCAGCACGACGTTGCGCGCTGTGAGCGGCCAGCCGTAGCGGCCCGCGAGGAAATCCGCGACGGTCGCACGGAATCGAACGTCGCCGCCCGGTGCGGGGTACGAGGCGACGAAGCGACCGAACTGGGCCGCGTCGCCGGCAATCTCGGCGAGGCGCCGACGGTAGACCGCCTCGACTTCCGGGATGCGCGCCGGATTGCCGCCGCCGAGCATGTGGACGCCCGGGCCGGCACTGCCGAGATCCTCCATCAGTTCGAGCGCGCCGGTGGGCCGGACGAAGCGCCGCGCGAAGCGGCTGTCGAAAGCAGGCATGCGTTGCGTATCCTCTGCCGTTCCCGGTGCGCGGCTCCGCTAGACTCCGCGCAGCGATGCGCGAAGTCCAGGCGATCATCTTCGATCTCGACGACACCCTTTGGGAGGTGGGGCCGGTGATCGTGCGCGCCGAGCACGCGATGCTCGCCTTCCTGGCCCAGCGCTATCCGCGCGTGCTCGAGCGCCATACGCTGGACACGATGCGCGACGTCCGGGCGCGTATGGCGATCGAGCACCCGGCGATGCGACACGATTTCACCTGGCTGCGGCTCGAGTCGCTGCGGCATCACGCCCGTGACTCGGGCTATCCGGAGGCGATGGCCGAGGAGGCGTTCGCGGTCTTCTACCGCGCGCGCAACGAGGTGGTGCTCTACGACGATGCCCGGCCGGCCCTGGAGCGCCTGCACGGCCGGTTCCGGCTGTTCGCGGTCAGCAACGGCAACGCGGACCTCGCGGCCATCGGCATTGCGGACTATTTCGAGCGCGCGCTCGCGGCGCGCGATGCCGGCATGCTGAAGCCCGACCCGCGGATCTTCGCGTTGTTGCTCGAGCAGGCCGGGCTCGACGCCGCGCGAGCGTTGCACGTCGGCGACGATGCGGTCGCGGACGTCGAGGGTGCCCGCCGTGCCGGCGTCACGCCGGTGTGGCTCAATCGAGCGGGCGAACGCTGGCCGGTGGCGGCTTCGCCGCCGCCGCTCACGGTGCGCACGTTGCTCGAGCTTGCGGAGCTGCTCGACTAGCGTCGGACTGTGCGACCGGTCTCAGATCGGGTCTTGATTGCCGGGGGCGAACTTCGGTAGCTTCGGCGCATGGCACGTCGTCGCCGCATCGTCCTGCAGCGCGCGCGATGGATCCCTTGATCCACCTCCGCCGCCGGACCTCATCCAGCCCCGAAGATTTCCCACGCCCGCCGCGCTGTCAGCAGTCAGCGTGGCCGGCTGCCATTCGTCACGCACCGGAGAGGAGACCATGACCCCCGACGCGCCCGAAACCCCCGCCATCGATGTCCGCAACCTGCAGGAGTTCTTCCGCGACGCCGTGCACGACGCGCTCGCGCGCCAGCGCGTCGGCGTGGACGATCACACCGAGCACTACGTCGTGAGCTTGCTCACGATGTTCGCGCGCTCCGAGGCGTTGTTCGAGCAGACCCGCGAGGGGCCGCGCCTGAAGCCGCTGGCGCTGATGCTCGCCGAGGCCGCGGATGCGCCGTGCACCGAGCAGCGCAGCCGGACGCTGCAGCGCCTCGGCGACGTCTCGCTGTTCGTGGCGGGCTTTCTCTCGCACGGTTTCGCCCGCCGGCTGGTGGACGTGGACTATCACATCGCGATGGGCGGTCGCGCCTACGGCACGCTCGCCGACACCTGCGGGTCGGGCGCGCGCGGCCGCGCGCTGGCGGGCGTGTTCTCGGAGCTTGCCGCGAAGTTCCACCGGCTCGTGGACGCGTTGAACGACGTCAGCGAGATGTCCTGGCACCACAGCGATCGCGACGTGCTGCGGCTCTACGAGGTCTGGCTCAAGACCGGCAGTCCGCGCGCGCACGGCCTGTTGCGGGAACTCGGTGTGAGCCCGGCCGTCGCGCCCGTCGGCCGCGCGCCGAATTGACCGGCATGTTGCTGCGCGAGCTGCAGAACCTGCTCGCCGGCCTTTACGACGCGCCGGCGGACCACGACGTCTACGATTTCCTGATCACAGATGCGGCGCATGCCGCCGCGCTGGCCGGTTTGCCGGCGTCGCCCGGTACGGACGAGCAATTGCTCGTGGCCGAGGACGAGGAGGGCGTCGAGCTTTCACTGTACGTGGACCGGGCCGTCCTCGAGCGGCTGGGCGAGCATTGCCCGCTGCGCTCGCTCTCGGAGCGGAACCTCGCGGATTACTGCACGGCTCTCGAGGGCGTCAGCCACTTCCACTATTTCGTCTGGAGCGCGGGCCGCGAGCGGACCGTATCGCTGCTCGAGCTCGAGTTGCAGGCCGAGGTGGACAAGTACGCGAGCGCGTTGCGGCTGATGCTCGAGCAACGCGCCGGACGGTTCCCGGCCGAGCTTTTCGAGCGATTGTTCGAGCGGGTGGTCTTCCTGCCGACCTTGTCGGCGGTCGAGCGTGGACGTTACGAGGAGGCGCATCGTTTTGCGGCGCGCTTCTGCCGCCGGCTCGAGGAGCGCTTCCTGAGACGGCGGCAAGCTCGACCAGAGGCGATGCTGGCCGAGCTCCGGGCGTTCTACCGACTCGGACGGCACGCCAAGCTGCGTCACGCGGCGCAGTGGCGTTGAGCCGCGGTGCCTACTCCTCTTTCTTCTCCGCCATCTTCTTGCGCAGCTCGATCCACTTCGACAGCTCCTTGAGGTTCTTCTTCTTCCTGTAGCTCTGCTTGTCAAGTTGCCCGCTGTCGTACGGGTCGTAGCCGGTCTTCAACCCCTTCTGCACACCCAGCGCGAGGGCATGCAACGGGTCCGTTGTCTCGTCCTGGACCTTCATGGCCCGGTCGACGAGCGCACGCACTCGTTCTGCATTGCCGGGGGCATCGTCGGCGAGCTGGTCGACCTCGCTGGCCCATTCCCAGGTGACGTTGCCGCGATCGTCGACACCGAGGCGGCCGGGCTCGTCGACTCGACCCGGCGTGGCCGACGCCCCGCCAGGCTGCTTCTTTTTCATGGCGATCTCCTCGGTCGCGGACGTTCGCGGAAATGTTACAGAATCCCAGCGCCGCTGGAACGCGATCCAGATCACGCTATTTCCCGTTCGCGGGCCCAGAGCAGGCCAATCAGGCTCTTGGCATCCTGCAGCTGGCCGCTCGCCGCCAGGTCCACGGCGTCCCGCAGCGGGACCCAGGTCACTTCCAGCACCTCGTGATCCTCGGGCGACGCATCAGCCGGCTCGAGATCCCGCGCCAGGAACAGGTGGATCACCTCGGTCAGCACGCCGGGCGAACTGAAGAACTCGCCCAGCTTCTCCCAGCGGCGGGCGCTGACGCCAGCCTCCTCCGCCAGCTCGCGGCGCGCGCACTCGAGCGGCGGCTCGCCGCCGTCGAGCTTGCCAGCCGGGAGCTCGGTGAGCCAGCCGCCGGCCGCATGACGAAACTGGCGGAGCAGGCACACCCGCCCCTCGGCGTCGATTGCGACCACGGCGGCCCCGCCCGGATGGTGTGCAATCTCCAGTTCCGCGACCCGGCCGTTCGGCAGCCGGACCTGCTCCAGGTTGAGCGTGAGGACGCGGCCCCTGAAGACATTGCGGACGTTTTCAACCATGGAACACCTCGTTCGGCGGGTCGTTGCTGCCGTGCGCCAGTCCGGCGTGGGCTGTGATAGCGTGCCAGATTGACTCCCCGAGGACCGGGGACTTCTGGAGACCCCCCGTGACGATCTCTTCCATTCCTTCGACAGTGGCGCGGTTGCGCCAGACCTTCGACAGCGGCAAGACGCGCCCGATCGAGTGGCGACAGGCACAGCTCTTCGAACTCGGGCGGATGATGCGCCAGCACGAGGCTGACTTCGCCGAGGCGCTGCACCTGGACCTCGGCAAGTGCCTGTTCGAGGCCGTGCTGACCGAGATGAGCTTCGTCGAGGCGGAGGCGAAGTACGCCGGCAAGCACCTCGAGGACTGGATGCGACCGCGGCGCGTGCGCACGCCGATGATGCTCCAGCCTGGGCGCAGCTACGTCCAGCCGGAGTCGAAGGGCGTGGCGCTGATCATCGCGCCGTGGAACTACCCGTTGTCGATGGTGCTCGCGCCGCTGGTCGGCGCGATTGCCGGCGGCAATTGTGTGGCGATGAAGCCGTCCGAAGTCACTGCGAACGTTTCGGCCGCAATTGCCAGCATCCTGCCCCGGTACCTCGACGGCGACGCTTTTGCAGTGATCGAAGGCGGCGTTCCGGAGACGACGGAACTGCTCGAGCAGCGCTTCGACCACATCCTCTACACCGGCAACGAGCGCGTGGCGCGCATCGTCATGACCGCGGCCGCGAAACACCTGACGCCGGTCACGCTCGAACTCGGCGGCAAGAGTCCGTGCCTGGTCGACAAGAGCGCAGACCTCGAAGTCGCCGCGTCGCGGATCGCCTGGGGCAAGTTCATCAATGCCGGCCAGACCTGTGTGGCCCCGGACCACGTGCTCGTCCATCGCGACGTGTCGGCGCAGTTCGTCGACCTTCTTGCGGGCAAGATCAAGGAGTTCTATGGCGACGATCCGTCGCAAAGCCCGGATTTCTGCCGGATCGCGAGCGAGCGCCACGCCGCCCGCTTCCAGCAGTTGCTCGAAGGCGAGAAGATCCACACGGGCGGGCGCGTCGACGCGGCGAACCGCTACGTCGCGCCGACCATCGTGCTCGATCCGGCGCCGGACTCGGCGCTGATGACCGAGGAGATCTTCGGGCCGGTGCTGCCAGTGATCACCGTCGACGAGATGCACCACGCGATCAAGCACGTCGCGGACCGGCCGAAGCCGCTGGCGCTCTACCTGTTCACGAAGAGCAAGACGCTGGAGGAGGCCGTGCTTGCGAAGCTGAGCGCCGGCAGCGTCTGCATCAACGACGCGGTGATCTTCATGGTGTCGCCGGAGCTGCCGTTCGGCGGCATCGGCAACAGCGGCATGGGCCGCTACACCGGCTGGTACGGCTTCGAGACGTTCAGCCACATGAAGCCGGTCTTGCGGCGCAGCTTCATGTTCGACGCGCCGATGCGCTATCCGCCGTACAACGACTTCAAGGCGAAGCTGATGAAGATGGTGCGGTAGTCAGACGTCCACGCGGTCGACGGACGTCTGCCCGGAGATCCGCCGGCGGATGTGCGACCACGACATCCCGACGCCGAGCACGACGCCGAGCACGGCGAGCACGACCCAGGCCACCGCGGAGCGGTCGCCCAGGTCCAACCAGCCGCGGCTCGTGACCCACCAGACGATCGAGGCGAACAGCGCGAGCAGCAGCCCGACGCCGAGCGCGCCCATCGCCGCGAACGTCGAACGCACGAAGAAGATCCAGGCGCCGAGCAGCACGACACCGGCCACGGCCTCGCCGGGCGTGATCGACGGAAACCCGTCCAGCAGCCAGTGATAGTAGGAGTGACCGGTCGGGTTGAACGTCAGCAGCACCAGCGCCACCGCGAACACCAGTCGCCACAGGAATCCCGAAAAGCTGAACTCGTCCATAGGGCCGCGTGCACTCCGTGGTTGGCAGGCGCGCGCATCTTACCGTCCGCGCGGCCCGGACTGTCTGGCTGGATATCCATACAGTCAGGCCCTATAGTCGCGAGACCCATGACGATCGATGCGGCATTCGCGGGGCTCAACGCCGCGCAGCGCGAGGCGGCCACGCACGGCGAGGTGGCGGGCAACGGCGTTCGCGCCTCGCCCTTGCTGGTCATAGCCGGCGCCGGCACCGGCAAGACCAACACGCTGGCGCATCGCGTCGCGTACTTCCTGCTGCACGGCGTCCCGCCCGAGCGGCTGCTGCTGCTCACGTTCACGCGCCGCGCGGCTCTCGAGATGACGCGCCGCGCGCAACGCGTTGTCGCGCAGGCGCTGGCCGCTGCAAAGCCCGGCGCGGCTTTGCCGTCCACGCTGCGGCTGCCCTGGTCCGGCACCTTCCACGCGATCGGCAACCGGCTGATCCGTCAGCACGCGCAACGCCTCGGCCTCGAGCCGTCGTTCAGCGTGCTCGACCGCGGCGACGCGGCAGACCTGATGGACGTCGTGCGCCACCGGCTCGGATATTCGAAGACCGAAAAGCGCTTCCCGCGCAAGGACACCTGCCTCGGTATCTACTCGCACCGGATCAACAGCCAGCAGCCGTTGCACCATACGCTCGAGACCGCGTATCCGTGGTGCCTCGACCGGGAACAGCAACTCACCGAGCTCTATCGCGCCTACGTCGAGGAGAAGCTCGCGCAGCAGGCGCTCGACTACGACGACCTGCTGCTCTACTGGCACGTGATGATGGGCGACCCGGCGCTGGCCCGCGAGATCGGCGCGCAGTTCGACCAAGTGCTGGTGGACGAGTACCAGGACACGAATCGGCTGCAGGCAGAGATCCTGCTGCGTTTGAAGCCCGACGGGGCCGGTGTCACGGTCGTGGGCGACGACGCGCAGTCGATCTATTCGTTCCGTGGCGCCACGGTCGAGAACATCCTCGAGTTTCCGGAGCGCTTTTCGCCGCCGGCGCACGTCGTCACGCTCGAGGAGAACTACCGCTCCACGCAGCCGGTGCTCGACGCGGCCAACGCGCTGATGGCCGACGGCGGTCGGCAGTTCCGCAAGTTCCTGCGCAGCTCTCGCGGCGGTGGCGCGAAGCCGCGCTATGTGACGGTGCAGGACGACCAGGCACAGGCCGGCTACGTCGTTGAGCGGGTGCTCGAGTGTCGCGAGCGCAGCATCGACCTGCGCCGACAGGCCGTGCTGTTCCGCAACGCCGACCACAGCGACGTGCTCGAGCTCGAGCTGATGCGTCGCAACATCCCTTACGTCAAGTACGGCGGGCTCAAGTTCCTCGAGGCTGCGCACGTCAAGGACCTGCTCGCGGTGCTGCGCTGGGCCGACAATCCGCGCAACCGGATTGCCGGGTTCCGCGTGCTGCAACTGATGCCGGGCATGGGCCCGGCGTACTCCGAGCGGGCCAGCGATGCGTTCGAAGCCGCGGGCTTTCGCTGGCAGGCGCTGGCGGATCATCCGGTACCCACCGCGACGCGCGAGCACTGGCCCGGCTTCGTCGCGATGATGGCGGCGATTGCGGCCGAATCCGCAGCCTGGGAAGGGCAGGTGGCGCGCGTGCGGGCCTGGTACGAGCCGCAACTCGAGCGACTCTACGAGATGGCGACAGTGCGTCGCGGTGATCTCGAGCAGCTCGAGCGGCTCTCGGCGCAGTACGCGACGCGCGAGTCGTTCGTCACCGAGCTGACGCTCGACCCGCCGCAGGCGAGCGGCGACCTCGCCGGCGATCCGCTGCTCGACGAGGACTACCTCGTGCTGTCGACCGTGCACTCGGCGAAGGGGCAGGAGTGGGAAGCGGTGCACGTGCTCAACGTTACGGATGGCAGCTTCCCTTCCGAATTCTCAGCCGGCCGACCCGAGCTCATCGAGGAAGAGCGCCGGTTGCTGTACGTCGCGATGACGCGCGCGAAACAGGAGCTGCACCTGATCGCACCGGTGCGCTTCTACGTCACGCAACAGTCGCCGACCGGCGACCGTTACGTGCACGGGGCACGCAGCCGTTTCATGTCCGAAGCAGTGCTCGAACGCTTCGAGCGGGCGGCGTGGCCTGCCCAACCAGAGACGGCGAACCAGGCCGCGGCTGCAGTGGGCCCGCGAATCGACGTTGCGTCGCAGCTGCGAAATCTATGGTGAGCGCGCGTCGGCTACGCTGAACTCCAGCGCGTGCCGATCGCGCCGAGCAGCCACGCACCCAGGATGGTGCCGGCCACGCCTACGCCGCGGACCCCGACGCCGCCTTCCACGGCAATTCCACCGAGCGCGAGGAAGGCGATGCCGGCGCTGACCAGCGCCGCACCGGCCAGGATGCGCGATGTCGATGGCCGAAAGCCTGCGGGCAGCGGCGGTGACCGCTCGAATCGCCCGACCAGGGGCAGCAGCACAGCGAGTCCCGCGGCCAGCGCAAGGAACCATGGGATGCGCGCCCACCACCACTGCGAACTGCCCGGCGGCCAGTGAAGCCCCACGCCGCCTGCGACGTGCGCCAGGCCGACCAGCAGCGCGAGCACGGTCAGGTGCCACAGGTACACCGTCATGATCGTGCCGTTGACGAGCACCGTGGCCGCCCAGGCGCGCTGGCCGTCGAGCAGGCGTCGCATCGGTCCCTCCAGCGCCAGGACCAGGCCGGTCTGCGCCGCGCCGAGCGCGAGCAGCAGCACGTCGGGTGGCAGCGTATTGGAGACCGCCTCGCCTGGTACGCCAACCATGCTGATCGGGTATGGGCCGAATCGCGTCAGCGCAACCCACGCCAGCGCGCCGCCGGCGAGCCACGGCAGCGCATGACGCGGTCCGGCGAGGCGGCCGTCGCGCCACAGGTACCCGAGTTGGTGCATCGCGATCCAGACGAACAGGTAATTGACCCAGCCGACCGCTGGGCGATGACCGTCGTGGAACCGCAGCACGTCGACGACGACGGCGAGCGCCACCGGCAGCCAGTACGACCAGACTCCGAAGCGCAGCCACGCGGCTCGCGTCACGGGCACGACCAGGACCACCAGCAGGTAGACCGCGAGGAACCACATGGGCACGAGCGCGAGGATCGAGCCGTGCTTGATCATCTCGTAGCTGACGCCGAAGCGACGGAAAACGAAGGCGATGGCGGCCCAGGCGAGGATCAACGGCACGACCGGCCCGATCAACCGCCGGGCGCGACCGGCGACCCAGGTGCCGTAGGGCGTGCCGGAGCGTTGTGCCGCGTCCCATGAAGCGGCGTTGGAGTAACCGCCCACCAGGAAGAATACCGGCATGACCTGGAACAGCAGCGTGAGCCACTGCGTCCACGGTTGCACCGCAAGCATGTGATCGAGGCGGAGTCCGTCCTCGGCAATCCAGGGCGCCGCGATCAGCCAGTGGCCGAGCACGACGGCGCTGATCGAGAGCGCGCGGAGCCAGTCGACGTAACGGTTGCGCGACGGCGGCGTGTCGGCCGCCATTGCCAGAGCTCGGGACCAGGCGGACACGGCACCTCCTGCTTGTTCGGCGAGTCTCGGACAGGCGCGGACCGCGGTCAACGCGCGGCGCTGGAGCGGGCGCAAAAAAAAAGAAAGCCCGGGTTGCCCCGGGCCTTCCTGGTCTCGATCGGCTCAGGCGCTGAAGCGCCCGGGGCGATTACCAGCGACGCTGACCGCCGCCGCCGCCGCCACCACCGTAGCCGCCGCCACCGCCACCGCCGCCGCCGAAGCCGCCGCCCGGACGGCCACCGCCGCCCGGACGACCGCCGCCGCCGCCGCCGCCGCCGCCGCCGGTGCGGGGACGATCCTGCGCTTCATTGACGCGCAGCGGGCGACCGCCCATGTTGAAGCCGTTGAGCGCCTGCATGGCGCGCTGTGCATCAGCCTGCGGCATCTCGACGAAGCCGAAGCCGCGCGGCCGACCGGTTTCACGATCGGACGGCAGGGCGACGGACTCGACGGTGCCATGCTGCGCGAAGAGGTCACGCACTTCGCTCTCGGTGGCCGTGAAAGGCAGGTTGCCCACGTAAATCTTGGTCATTCGAACATCCTAAGAAAAAAACAACACACAACGACACGATTAACAGCCGATACGCCCAGGCATCGCTGGCCTTTCCAAGGCCAGCGCACGGGCGATCCCTGTCACCTGATCGAAGACGTTTCGGCTTAACAATCCAGGCGCCGAGAGGCGCCCTGCAAGACACGGACGGGCAACGATCTCGGCGCAGCTTAGCACAAGCTCATGTCCATCAAGGAAAATCGCGCGCGCGGGGTCGCTCGGCTGGGCCGCTCGAGGCTACCAGCGATCCCCGCCGCCCCCGGAGGCCCCGCCCCGCGGAGAACGTGGCGGCCGCTCGCGCGCTTCGTTGACGCGCAGCGCGCGACCGTTCATCTCGAAGCCGTTCAGCGCGGCGGTGGCCTTCTGGGCGGCGTCCGCCGCCATGTCGACGAATGCGAAGCCGCGGGGGCGGCCCGTGTCGCGGTCGGTGATGATCTTCACCGAGTCCACGGCACCGTGCGCGCCGAACAGGCCGCGGATCTCGTCTTCAGAGGCGCTGAAAGGCAGGTTGCCAACGTACAGGGTCGTCATCGACGGAACCACGGGGGAAAGGTGGGGCAATGCTCGCTGGGACCTGCAATCGAACGCTTGCGGATTCCGGTCTTGAATAAAACTTCGAAGTCAAGAGTACCTTTACCCATGGCGTGCTGCAACCTAAATCATTGATGCAGCGCAAAAAAAGCGCAGGGGACGCTGACGCAAAGGGTCGCTCCCCTTTCCCGGTCACTGCTTCCGAGCCGCCTCCACGTGCTTCTTGAAGTATGTCCAACTCGTCTCGTTCGGGCGCTGGTCGTCGACCGGCGGCGGCTCCTTGTAGATCGGGCCACGCGCCTCGATCGCCGCGCGCATGCCGGCGGGCAGTTCCGCGTAGCTGTCGAGCTTGCGGCCCGCGCCGTTGAAATAAAGGTTGCCCGCGCGGCCCCTCATCTTCATCCATGGCAGCCAGTCGGAGATGCGCGCCCAGGCGACATTGACGTCGGCGGAGTGCGTCTTCGGATCGGTCAGGTCGGACATGCGCCCGAAGAAGTTGAACATCTCGACGGCGTGGTAGGTGCCGCCGACGTAGTCCTGGAAATCCCCGCCGAGGGGGTTGCGGTAGAAGAGCGGCACGGTGGTCGTGCCCCACCAGTGATCGCCCATCACCTGCAGGTCCGTTTCGAACGGCTTGCCGTCCGCCTTGAGCGGGAAAATCGGCGCGCGGAAGTTGACGGGATCGTTGGCGATGTGGAGGACCTGGGCAGTCTCGCCGCTCCAGGGATTCTGCCACTCGTCGATGATCTTCCCGGTCGCCGGATCCTGGTAGAAAAGGATCTCGCGCGAAACCTGCCGGAAGCCCTGGCCGCGGATCGGGTCCATCACGGTCACGCACTGTCGCGTGTTCATGCCCTCGAAGCGGAACAGCAGGCGGTCGGGCTCGCCCGGGACGCGGCTGTAGGTCTCACCGGTCCAGTAGTAGACGGTGGGCCGGCCGTCTTCGGTGGAACACTGCACCTTGCGGAACGCCGCGATGGCGCCTTCCGGCGTGCCGAGGTCGAGCGTCGCGCCGGGCTTCGCCGCGGACGCTGCGACCGATGCCGCCAGTGCGGCGGCGAGCGCGATAGCGCGCGTGAACCTCATACCCATGGAGCATCTCCCCCCTGATTCGTGTCGATCGGGGGGATTATGTCCCGACTGCGGCGGTAGGCAACAGTCAGCCGTGTGCTCGATCGATCCAGTGCTCGATGTTGCGCAGGTTCGTCCAGTCGCTTTCGCTATCGTTCCAGCCGCGGAACCACGCCGCGTGATCCGTGCCGCTGCCGGCCTCGATCGCGCGTGCCGCGATGATGCGGGCAAACCGGTCGGGTTGGGGTCGGGGGTCGAGCTGTTCTTCGATCATGGCGCGGCGTCCGATATGGCTGGTGGCTGCATTCGACACCAGCGACGTTGCGGATGCGTGACGCCCGCGTGACGTTTCGTGGACTGCGGGCGCGCTCATCCGCCGCGCAACGCACCCCACAGCGTCCACGCGCCGATGACGATGAACCCGACGCCCGCGACGATCGAGAGGTGCCTCGTGTTCACGTAGTGGGACAGTGCGCTGCCGGCGACGACTGCGATCGCCGTCGAGGCGACCAAGGCCGCCGCGGCGGCGAAGAACACGAACAGAGCGCTGTTCTGCCGGTTCGAGGCGAACAGCACGGTCGCCAGTTGCGTCTTGTCGCCGAGTTCGGCGAGGAACACGGTGGCGAAGATCGCGATCGTCGTTTTCAGGTCCATTTTCTACTCCGCTCGTTGTGGCGCCGCGCGCTCGCATGGCTGAATTCGCGCCGCCGTGCTCACCGCTGCGCGGCGAGTAAGGCGGCGCCATTGACGCTGCCGCGCTTGCGTCGGTGACGCTACCACCTGCAGTCGGTGCTGCGTCCCGGGCGGGCGCAGGGGTCGGGTTCGACGGGCCCTGCGCGGCATGGACGCCGCGCCGGGAGCCCCCATGGAAGGGTTCACGG
>Ga0209253_10001075_pt1 | contig 23916 bp, 20 predicted proteins | sample FrelakmetBRP12BR_FD_187145 | JGI IMG/M metagenome (GOLD analysis project Ga0209253, IMG submission 187145) | Freshwater lake sediment microbial communities from the University of Notre Dame, USA, for methane emissions studies - BRP12 BR (SPAdes)... | ecosystem: Environmental > Aquatic >...
TCCCGCCGCAAGCCACAACGGACGGAAACTTCAGGTATCCGAGCAGGTTCGCCTCGTCGATCCCTCCCGTCGGGATGAACTTGACACTTTTGTAGGGCGCCGCAATTGCCTTCAGGTACGGCAGCCCGCCGAGCGGCTCCGCAGGAAAAAACTTCACAACCTCGAGCCCCAGATCAAGAGCCGCTTCAATCTCCGTCGGCGTCGCCACGCCCGGTGTTATGGGGATTTCACGTGCCAGGCAATACTCGACCACCTTCCGGTTCAACCCCGGTGACACGATATACCGCGAGCCAAGATCCACCGCCTGCCTCACCTGGTCAACGGTCAGGACGGTGCCCGCTCCAAGGAGCATCGAGGGATGGTGTTTCGCGATGCTGCCAATCGCCGCCGGTGCAGCCGCGGTCCGAAACGTCACCTCAATACATGGCAGCCCCCCGTCCGCCAACGCATCCGCGAGCGGACTGGCATGGCTTGCATCGTTGATGACGACCACGGGAACAATCCCGTAGAGACCGATCTGCTGAAGAGTCTCATTCATGCTTCGCCTTTGTGTGAACCCTTCCCCTTCCGCTTCAGTCCTCCGGCATCAACGGACGGCGTGGTTACCGTTTGATTCTCGCGCTGCCACCGCCCATGACGTGCGTGATTTCCTCCATGGTCACCATACTCGTGTCTCCACGCGTCGACTGGAGCAACGCGCCATGCGCCGCCCCCATGTCAACGCATTCCTGCGGGCTCATTCCGTGAAGGAGGCCGTACACGAAACCGCTGCAGAAGCCGTCGCCTCCACCCACGCGATCTTCAATTTCGAGATTCTCGTAACGGCGAGAGTGGTAGAACCGCCCATCGTAGTACATGATCGCAGACCAATTGTTGACAAGGCCGCTCACCACCTCGCGGAGCGTCGTCCCGACCGCGTGAATATCCGGATGGGCGTCCACCACCCGCTGCACCATTTTCTTGTATCCTTCAACAGGCAACCGCGTAAGGTGTTCATCCGTTCCGTCCACGGTGAACCCCAGCACCTTCTGGAAGTCCTCCTCATTTCCGATCAGCACATCGACGTATGGGATGAGGGTCTTCGTCACGTCAATTGCGTGTTTGCTCGACCAGAGTTTGCTGCGAAAGTTCAGGTCATAGCTCACGATCGTCCCTGCCTCGTGCGCCGCCTTCATGGCTTCCAGCGCGACTCCGGCACAACTGTCGCTCAGGGCCGTGAAGATGCCGCCCGTATGGAACCAGCGGACTTTCCGTACTGCGAAAATGCGCTTCCAGTCCACTTCGCCCGGCTTCATATGAGCGATCGCGGTGTGGCCCCGATCATAGAGCGACACGCTTGCACGCACGCCGATCCCCACCTCGGTGAAGTTGAGCCCGATCCGATCGGCCCGGCCGACACCGTCGTAGGGGACCCAGAGAACCTCGCTGATGTCCATGCCGCTGGTCTTCGCGTGATTCCGGATGAAATGCCCCAGCGGATTGTCGACCAGGCGCGAGGTCCAGCCGGTTCGCAGCCCATAGCGTGCGAGCGCATAGGCAACGTTGTATTCGCCGCCACCTGCGTAGGCTTCAAACACGGGTGTCAGCTCGATGCGCTGGTGACCGGGTGGACTGAGACGGATCATACACTCACCCAATGCGAGAAGGTCAAATGCACAGTCACCGGCAGCCGGAATTCGTAATGCCATTGATACGTTCCTTTCAATTGACAGAGAGAACGTTTCCCCTTGATTCCTCCAGGGCGTCCCGCGGGAACGCTCCTGCTACCGCTGGATGCGCGCTGATCCGCCTTTGGCAAACGATCGCACCTGCTCCACGGTTGCCATCGTCGTATCACCCGGGAATGTTGTAAGCAGGGCTCCATGCGCCCAGCCGAGTTTCACCGCTTCCTCCGGCGTCTCCCCGGTCAACAGACCGTAGAAGAAACCGCTCGCGAACCCATCTCCTCCACCCACGCGGTCCAGCACATCCAGATCGCACGTCGGGGATGTATAGGTCTTACCGTTGATCCACGCCACCGCACCCCAGCTGTGCCGGCTCGTCGAGTGCACATCCCGGAGCGTCGTGGCCACCACCTTCACCTGGCGGTGCTTTGCCACGACGCTGTCGATCATGCTGAAGAACGTGCTCGGGTCGAGCTTCGACACCGCCGCCATTTCTGGACCGGGCACGCCGAGGCCCTTCTGCAGGTCCTCTTCATTGCCCACCAGAACATCGACATTCTCCACGATGCGACCGACAACTTCGACCGCCTTCTTCTGCCCACCCCAGATGTCCCACAGCTTCTCACGGAAATTCAGGTCAAAGCTCACGATCGCACCGGCTTTCTTGGCCGCCCTCATCCCCTCGATGATCAGCTCCCCGGTCGTCTCCGACAGCGCCGCGAAAATGCCTCCACTGTGGAACCACCGGACACCACCCTGGAAAATCGCATCCCAGTCGAAATCCCCGGGCTTCAATTGCGCCGCGGCTTCGTTTGCCCGGTTGTAGAACACCACGGGAGCGCGAACGCCATGGCCCCGGTCACTGTACACCGCCGCCATGTTCGGACCGTTTACGCCGTTATGCTTGAAGTGTTTGTAGAACGGCCTCACGCCCATCGCCCTCACCCGCTCGGCAATGAGATCACCGATCGGGTAGTCCACCATTGCCGTCACGATACCCGTATTCATGCGAAAGCAGTCGGCAAGATTTGCGGCCGCGTTGAATTCCCCACCGCTCACGTGAATCTGGCACTGCGTCGCTTTCCGGAAGGGGATGACGCCCGGATCCAAACGATGCACCAGCGCGCCCAGCGACACCAGGTCCAACGCTCCGTCCTTGCGGATATGCAAACCATTGTTCATAGATTCATCGTTCCTCATGGTGAGTCTTCAGGTGATTGAGACGATCGCTCCTTCATGGTTTCCGCGGGCGGTACAGATCCTGACCGGCATTCTCAACAACAAAATCGGCATCTCCACCCCCTGCTTTCCATCGGGCCACATCAATGGTTCGCGGATCGCGATAACCCAGGTTCACGCTGCGGCAGATGTCTTCCGGGATCGCCGTGGCAAGCGTGACGCCGATCCTGGGTCGTTCGATGCCATGATCATACGATCCTGTGCCCCGGACATTCGTCGAGTGCGCAAGGATCAGCTTCGGCTCTCGGGAGAATCGGTCCCACTGTTTCAGAAAATAGTCCCGGACGTGATAGCCGATCCTCCGGATGGCATCCCCATGCGTAAAAGAAATCTCCCGCACCTGGGGACCATAGATGATCAGCTCTCCCCCATCGGCAACAACCGGCTCCAGTTTGTACATCGCTTTCCCCGCCACCCAGACCTCCTCGTAGATGTCCGGAGTCACAGCAAGGATTCGTCGATGCGGCCTGTCCAGATACCGGGTGTGGAGCACGGCGGAGCAGTCCGCAGCCCGCGACCATGCTTGTTCGGGATCTCCGGCAAAGAGGCAGGCAATCACATGGTGGTCATTCACGGTAAACGCGAAGCAGGTGCGTGGCACCTGAATCAACTGTGCCGCCCTGTCAATCACCCGACGGGTGGGGGTATCCTTCACGCCGTTGATCTCCGGGTTCGTAATCACGGCCGCCAGCCAGTGAAACGTTTCCAGAACTCCCAGACCGGCAATGCCCGGGAAGAAATATTTGTTCCCGCCGGCGAATCCCATGGCCTCGTGCGGGACGACCGGCGTTACCATCAGCAGGTGGTCGTACTCAAAGACTCTCCTGTTGATCGTGACACGGAGCTCGTCCTGAAACAGACCGCCGGTCAAGCGGGCGATCTCTTCCGCTCCGATCGTCCCGAGCTCCTTCAACTCCGCCGGATTGTTGTGCTCATGATTGAAGAACTGAACATTCCGATACTGCGTCCGGTGCTCTTCCGGCGTAATGCTGAGATGCCCGTAGATCCGTTGGAGCGACATCGCCTGGTGCGTTCCGGTTGCCACTAACACGTCGAATGCGCGCACTTTCTTCCCGATCATCTCATACAGCAGGTGAAAGAAGAGACCGATCGGCGCGTGGCGCGTATGGTCGGGGACAAGGACCAGCACGCGCTTGCCGTCCAGGGAGAGCCGTGAAACCGCCTCCTCGCAGATTTGCCTGACGTCATCAATGGAGAGCGTCGTCTCCGCCGATCCTCTGCCGACAAGAGCGTTCATGGTGTCACTCCTTCCACGCTGTGTGGAACACACCAACCTTGTCGACCCGGCGATAGGTGTGGGCGCCGAAGTAGTCTCTCTGAGCCTGTAGCAGGTTAGCGGGGAGTTGTGCTGTTCGATAGCTGTCAAAGTAAGAGAGGGCACTCATGAAGGCCGAGACGGGGATTCCGTTTTCCACAGCTGCTGCCACGACCTTTCGCCATGCGGCCTGGTACGATGTAACAACGCCGGCGAAATACGGGTCGAGGAGCAGGTTTGCCAGGTCCGGCTTCTGTTGGTACGCCTCCTTGATCTTCCCGAGGAATTGCGCGCGGATGATGCACCCGGCCCGCCAGAGCATTGCCACGCTTCCGAAATTCAGATTCCACCGGTACTCCGCGTTCGCCGCTCGCAGAAGCTGAAAACCCTGCGCGTACGAACAGATCTTCGCGCTGAACAGGGCCCGGCGGATCAACTCAAGGAACTCCTGTTTGTCGCCGGTGAATGACGGCATCGGGCCTGCGAGCACCCTGGACGCTGCCACGCGTTCGGTCTTCAAAGCACTCAGCATACGTGCGAAAACAGCATCGGCGATCGTCTGCGCCGGGATGCCCAGATCCAGCGCCACCTGGCTGGCCCACTTGCCTGTCCCTTTCTGCTCTGCCGTATCCATAATGACGTGGACCAGCGCTTTGCCCGTTTCCGGATCCCGGCGTGCCATGATGTCTGCAGTGATTTCGATCAGGTAACTGTTTAGTTCTCCGCGGTTCCATCCGGCGAATGCATCATGCATCTCCGCCGTCGTCATGCCAAGGAGCCGTTCCATGAGAAAATAGGCCTCGCAGATCATCTGCATGTCGGCATATTCGATGGCGTTGTGGATCATCTTCACGAAATGACCGGCGCCGCCGTCGCCGACCCATTCGCAACACGGGGTCCCGTCGTCCGTTTTCGCGGCGATGGACTGCAGGATAGGCTTGATGAAGGGCCACGCCTGCGGATTTCCTCCGGGCATGATTGAGGGCCCAAGGAGCGCGCCCTCTTCGCCGCCGCTGACCCCGGTGCCGACATATAGAATGCCGGTCCCTTCCAGGGCTTTCATCCGCCGGTCGGTGTCCGCAAAGAACGTATTCCCACCGTCGATCAAGATGTCCCCGGACGTCAGGTGCGGGCGCAGGTCGTTGATCACGGCGTCCACGGGTTTTCCGGCTGGGACCATCATCAAGATGCGGCGGGGCGCCTCGAGGACGGCGAGGAAATCCGTCAGCGTCTCCGCCGTCACCGCTTTCTTTCCCTTTGTCCGTTCGGCAAAGGACCGTCGCTTTTTCGTGTCCAGGTCATAGCCCGCGACGGAGGTGCCGTGACCCTCGATATTCAGCGCGAGGTTTTCCCCCATGACCCCGAGCCCGACGATTCCGAAACTGCTTTTTCCCATTCCCACCTCGAAGAAATCGACCAATCATCCGCCATTCAAACACGGGGATGGATTCCATAGGACAATGTGTTACACACCGGCGTATGCGGAGAATCCACCGTCGACAGGGACCACGATGCCGGTGACAAAACGCGAAGCCGGTGAAAGGAGCCAGAGCAGGGTCCCGAGAAGATCTTCGGGCTCTCCGAACCGTCCCATGGGCGTGTGATCGATGATCTTCCTGCCGCGAAGGGTCAGCGCGCCGGATTCCTTGTCGGTCAACAGATACCGGTTCTGGTCCGTTAGGAAGAAACCGGGCGCGATCGCATTCACCCTGATGTTCGGGGAATACTCTTGCGCCATGTAGACAGCCAGCCACTGGGTGAAATTACTCACGGCTGCCTTTGCGGCAGAGTAAGCTACTACGCGTGTCAGCGGTCTGAACGCCGCCATCGATGAGATGTTGAGGATCACCCCCTCTTTCTGCTTCGCCATGATTCTTCCGAAGACCTGGCTCGGGAACATCGTGCCCAGAAGATTCAAGTCAGATGCCAGGCGTATCCCCTCCTCGGGGAGATCGAAGAACGTCTGGTCGGGTCCGACCGTGGCTCTCGGGTTGTTCCCGCCGGCGGTATTAATGAGAGCATCGATCCGGCCAAACTCCTTCACGACCTCATCGGCTGCCCTCTGCATAACATCCTTTTTCAATACGTCGCCGTACACGACGATGGCCTGACCAACGCTCGAGGTGAGCCGGACCTTGAGCCGATCCGCGAGCGCTGGATCACGATCCACGATTGCCACATTTGCATTGCATCCTGTCAGGGCACAGGCCATCTCACCCCCAAGAACCCCCGCACCGCCCGTGAGGACGACGGTCTCCCCCGTGAAATCATAAATGCTTCTGACATCGTCAAGATTCATGTCGCGGAGATCCTCCGGATATGCAAGCCCTCGTTTCAGTTACAGCTCGGCCGGAGCCATCCTCGGGACCAGGAGTTGAATGATGCCCAGGGCAAGAAGGTACGCCGAGCCAGAGATAATGAAGAGCGTCAAATAGCTCCCCGTGAAATCAAGAATGTAGCCCGCAGACGCGGCGAACAGCATGCCGCCCACGGACCCGGCCATCCCGCCAAGGCCGGTCACCGATCCCACCGCCCGTTTCGGGAACATGTCCGAAGCGGTCGTGAACAGATTGGCGGACCAGCCCTGATGCGCTGCCGCGGCCAGGCCTATAAGCAGAACCGCCTCCCACAATTCGGTAACCTGTGACGCAAAGATGATCGGGACGACGCACAGTGCACAGATCAGCATCACCATCCTGCGGCTGCGGTGGACCGGCCACCCCCGCTTGATGAACGCCGAGGAGAGCCATCCGCCACCGATGCTCCCGATGCTGGTCATGGTGTAGATAACGATCAGAGGCAATCCCAGTTTCGTGAGCGTCAGGCCGTAGTTCTTGTTCAGGAACTTCGGCAACCAGTAGAGATAGAACCACCAGATGGGGTCCGTCAGGAATTTGCCCAGAATGAAGGCCCAGGTCTGCCGGAACTTCAGGAGGCTCAGCCAGGGGATTTTCGCCGACGATCCGTCTGCCGGATCACTCTGGATGTACGTCAGTTCCTCCGGCGAGAGCCCTTTCTTCTCTTCAGGCCGCGCATACAACAAGAACCAGAACAGAAGCCAGAAAAACCCGATGGCACCCGTCGCGACGAACGCCCCGTACCAGCCATAGTTGACCGTGAGCCACGGAACGACGATCGGCGCGACGACAGCGCCGATGTTGGCGCCGGAATTGAAGATGCCGGTCGCGAGCGCGCGTTCCTTCTTTGGAAACCATTCTGCGACGGCTTTGATGGCCGCAGGGAAGTTGCCGGCCTCTCCTAAGCCCAGAAGGAACCGGGCAGCCCCGAACCCGAACGCGGTTGAGACGAGGGCATGGCCCATGGCGGCAATACTCCAGATCGTGATGGAAACCGCGTACCCGATTTTGGTTCCAAACCTGTCGATCAGTCTTCCGAAAATCACCAGTCCCAGCGCATAGGCGGCCTGAAACGCCGTGACGATGTACCCGTACTCGATCTCGGTCCAGCCGATGACCTTCTCAAGGTCGGGGGCTAGAAGACCAAGAATCTGGCGGTCAATGTAGTTGATGGTTGTCGCGAAGAAGAGGAGTGCGCACACCGTCCAGCGAAAGCGGCCCAGGGGCACTTGTGTCTGCAGGGTCATACGGCAGGCTCTTTCATCATTGTTCCAGATGCGTGTCCGGTCCGTCCGCTACCGCCTACCTGAGCTGCTCCACAGCCACACCATCCATGTCGTCAAAAACCTGGTTCTCGCCACCCATGGCCCAGATGAACGAATAGGCCTGCGTAGCGACACCGGTATGAATGGACCAGCTGGGCGAAAGGACCGCCTGCTCGTTGCGCATCACGATATGTCGGGTCTCGTCCGGCTTCCCCATGACGTGGAACACCGCCGCCGCAGGAGGAAGACGAAAATACATGTACACCTCCGACCGGCGCTGGTGCGTGTGCGGGGGCATCGTGTTCCACACGCTCCCTTCCTCGAGTTCGGTCAGGCCCATCACCAGCTGGCAGCTTCTAATGCCGTTCGGGTGGATGTACTTGTAAATGGTTCTCTTGTTTGCGTCCTTCACACTGCCGAGCTGGGCCGGTTCGGCATCGGAAAACTTCGCATGGGTCGTGGGGAATTCTTTGTGGGCCGGGTAGCTCACAAAGTAGAATTTTGCAGGTTGCCCGGGATTCCTGCTTCCAAAGAGAACCTCCTTCGCGCCCCGTCCGACATAGAGCGCATCCTTGAACGCCATCGGGTATTCCCGGCCGTCAACCGCCACGATCCCTTCCGTGCCGATATTGATGACGCCGATCTCGCGGCGCTCCGCGAAGGTGTCCGCCGCCATCTCTTTCCTGGTACTCAGGAGCGGAAGGTGGCGCTTCACAGGAACCGCCGACCCGGTAATCGACCGGTCGATATCGGAATAGACCATCGGGACATGGTCTTCCGCGAACAGCGTGTCAATGAGGAACGCTTTCCGGAGATCGCGGGAGGACATGCCGCCGAAACCGGTCGGATCCGTGGAAAATCGCACTTCCATCTTCTCACTCCTTCCTGATGGTGATGATCAATGGCGAAGCCAACCGGAGCGCCCATGCCTTCAGATAGTCATTCCAATCCTCCACCGTCGCGAATTCACCGCTCCGGGTCCACCCCGCGCCGGCATAGTAGGTCACCGGACGGTTGTTCAGCGCGAACCCGGAGATCAAGTGGTGGTCCTTGTCTTCACGCACTCCGCGGAATAACGCGAGGGGGATCACCACGCCGGTTCCCAGATAGCCGTTGGTCGTATCGTCCGTGGTCAACCCCCAGAGACTGATCCAGCCGTGCTGTTCGTCCGAAGAACTTCTGGTATTCTTACGCTTCACCAGCCCGGCAACAACAGGGACGGTGTCTCGTGCCGGAAACCCCGTATAGACAACATCCACCCTGTTAAGACTATGGCCTGCATCCAGCGTAACGGTTTTTCGCTCTCTCATGACCTTCCGACCGACGACCAGCGAATCGTAGGTCACTTCAAACATGGCGCGGATCGGCCCGGCGGCGATGATCCTGTGAGAAGAAAAAACCCCCGGTTGACAAACCGCGCCGTTGTACCAGATTCCACAGCTCCCGGCCCCCAGTGACTTCCCCACGCTAAAGAAATCGGCCCCCTCGCCCCGATCTTCATGATACGAATCCTTCCCTCCTTTGGCCGCTTCGCTTTCCTGGTACCATTTCTCGACAACGAGGTAACGAACCCGCTTCGTCCAAACGTCAATGCCGTTTCGTACATCGCCGGCGAGAGCCGACCCGTACACGCGGAACGCAATGCGCTCGTTTTCCCAAGCGACATCGGCGCGCGGGAGGACGAACTGTACATCGACGCGGGAAGGGAGGAGCTTCTGGCCGGGCAAGCGTCTGATCGCAAAGGTCTTGCTTTCGCGGGGAGCGAATGAGAATTGAAAAACGAGCTCATCCATGGTGCCGTCCAGATCCAGATCCACGCTCTGGGACACCAACGCGGAGTCCTGTTCGAAAACGGCGACCTCCGAGGGATTGAGGGAGGCAACCTGTTTCCTGAGGTCTTTCCATTTCAGGACAATGGTCTCCGCCGGGTACTCTACAACGCCAGGGTTCTGGACAATGACCCGCACCCCCTGGCTGAGGGCGGCGGCACAGAGCGCGACGACCAGAAGCGGAATAATCGCGTAACGTCTTTGCATTTCAGAATTCCCTCCGCCTGAGAAATCGGCTCTTCCAGGAGACACTCATCCCCGCAGATCGGGGGAACCCTAACTCCGCACGTTCCTACCGCGCCATCCAGCCACCGTCCACAAGCAGAACGTGGCCGTTCACGTAATCCGACGCCTTCGAAGCGAGGAAGATTGCCGCCCCCTGCAGATCTTCCGGCATCCCCCAGCGACCCGCCGGTATCCTCTCCGAAATCTGGCGCACCCTCTCCGGATCCTTGCGCAGGTTCTCCGTGTTATTGGTGATCATGTATCCCGGGGCAATCGCATTGGTGTTAATTCCGTACTGCCCCCACTCGTTGGCAAGGGCCTTGGTGATCTGGGCAACCGCCCCTTTGCTGGCGGCGTAGGATGGAACGGTGATACCGCCGCTGAAACTCAACAGCGATGCGATGTTGATAATCTTCCCTCCCCCTCTTTTCATCATGTCCTTCGCTACAGCCTGGCTCAGGAAGAAAACGGCCTTTGCGTTGACGGCCAAAACGTCATCCCAATCCTTTTCCGGAAAGTCTATGGCCGGCACACGGCGGATGATGCCGGCGTTGTTGACCAGGATGTCGATCTTCCCAAAAGCCTGGAGAGCCTGTGACACAACGGACGCGATTGACTCCATCTGGGAAAGGTCTGCGGCGAGCGCCAGGGCTTTCCCGCCGAGCGCGCGGACCGATGTCGCCGTTTCCAGCGACTCCTTCCGGTCCACGAGGACGATATCTGCTCCCGAACCCGCGAGACCGACAGCCATGCCGGCGCCGAGTCCGCTCGCGGCCCCCGTGACCATCGCTACTTTTCCAGAAAGGTCGAACAAGGATGAAGTCTGGTTCATTGCACTCCTCGATCGCTTATGAACGGGCCTGGCCGTGAGTTGCGGAAACGCCTTTGTGTGCGCGGAGCATTCTCATAGTGTGCCTTTGAGCAATCATGAGGTGCTCCTGCATTGCCTCCCGTGCCCCCTCAGCATCGCGCTCCACGATTCTTTCGAGAATCTTTGAATGCCATACCACGGCGGAATCCCGCGCATCCTTGACGGTCTTGTAAACTGAGGATTTGATGTCCGGCATAAGACGGTGGATTGGGTCGAGGAGGAGCGGCAGCAGAGGGTTATGAGACGCTTTGGCGATTTGAAGGTGGAACGCCATGTCAAGCGCGGCAAGTTTCTCGAATCCTTCGGGGCACACTCGCAGCTCCTCGACCGCTGCCCTGAGTCTGGCAATGTCCGGCTCGGTCCGTTTGCGTGCCGCTTCGGCGGCAATGGGAGGTTCAATGATCTGGCGCGCATGAACAATGTCCAGGGCGTAGTCCCTGTCGATCTGGAGCTGGAGGTAGAGATGCATCGGGTCCGCCACATTGTCGGCGTCAAACGAGCGGACATAGATCCCCTTTCCCTTGGCAATCGAGAGGAGTCCTTTTGCAGAGAGCATTCTGACCGCTTCACGGATCACTGTCCGGCTCACGCCGAACTGCGTGCCGAGCTCCTGCTCAGAAGGGAGGCGGGTCCCGGGGACCAGCTTCCGCAATCGCACGGCTTCTTCGATTTCGGAGGCGACCTTCTTGCTCAAAGGGTCTCTTGCAACCAGCCTGTCAAACATGGTCATGGGCCACCTGTCGAAGCAACATATCACATATATGATAAGTGACGTAATGTAAGAAGTTCAGAATACCTTTGTCAAGAGCGGCGGGAAAAATGGCACAAGTGTTGTCCCCCGTCCCCCCGCGAGAAGCCTGGCCCGGCTCCGTCAAATGGTCACGCCTGCTTCTCCGAACGTCCTGTCTGGAGGGGGCTCTAACACAAAAAGGCCCCGTGCAGCCAGCTGCTGGTTCGAAGTTCCCCGCCGGGCAAATCTCGTTGTTGGATTCCCTCAAGTTCGACAGTGCAATCTTATCCAGATTTTACGGTGATCCCGGCGTTGCTGTCCTTCGCTCCCGGTCTATCTGACCCGCCGTCGCCCCTTCTAACTCCCGGGTTTCGCGGGCGCATTCAGTGAACGATGCTGCGGACGAGAAAGGCGTCTCCCTCTGGACGGCTGTTACTGCGGAAAAGTGCTTCAGGAACATCGTACGCGTCGGGGGCAAATTCGAGGCATCATTGGTGCAGGTACTTGCATATCTCCCTGCTTCTCTTATACTACGAGGAAGACGTACGTGTGACCACATGACCGGATAGCGTGAAGACTCTCTTCAGATATGCTGTGGTCATCTTCCTGCTTGCAGGCTATACGGTCGTCGCTGCCTCCGGCCCCCTTGCCAGTCTTGCTCAGGTCCATAGTACCGCGGCAAAGCCACACGCGATCGCGCCGGCGAAAGACGCTCCGCCCGTGCCAAAGAGCGCCCACCTTACCGCGCGCCGCCATCTCCCGCTTTCTTCAAAGCCTGAAGTCCCCGACTCTTCAGTGGCACATACTCCGCATGTGCCCGAGCATGTGTCTCCCTCTACGCCGCGCGGACAGGATACCGCGTTTCCCTGCTCGACCGTCTACCTCTCAAGCAATATTGCCCCGCGATCCCCGCCCCGGTTGTAGACATTTCGCCCATCTCACAACCATCCTGCTCAGCAGGCTGACTCAAGAGCTCTGCCCATCCTGAGAGCACCTTGTGCGAGAAGTTTGCCGCTTGCTGCCGCATGGTCATCCGTTCAATCCGGGGAGGAGTCTACGTCATGGCAAACCAACCTGTACCCGTTGAAGACAAAGGGGCCAAGGGCAATTCCCTGCAGTTTAAGATTCTTGCAGCGATCATTGCCTTCGGAGTCATCGCTCTTGTGCTCAAGGCCCTTGGGCTCTTCTAAGGGCCACCGGCGCAAGAGCCGGGGGCCATTCAGCGGGCTGGCAATAGGGCGTCAAACGAGGATATCTGATCAAGACCTCAGAACGCCCATCGTGAGACGTCCCCTGCTCTCCCAGGGGCCCGACCGCTGGAGAGAGTTGGATTATTCCGCCCGGACGCAATTTCCCCCCTCCCGTACAATGTGGGGACAAGTCCATCGTCAGGGGCGATCAACCGACGCAGAACACCCATGCCATCAAAGCCGTACGCCTCAAGTGTTTGACCGGTTCTGTGGGATTCACTATATTCAACCCATGGATGTGCCCATCGAATCCCGAATCCGAGCTCTCACTGCAGGCCTTCTCACCGACGACCGCGTCGCAGCACTCTACCTCTTCGGCTCGCATGCGCAGGGGGCTGCCGGACCTTCCAGCGATATTGACGTCGGAGTGCTTCTCGCTGCGAGAGTGGGCCGTGAGGAATACTTCACGCTGCGGCTTCAGTACCTCGGCCGATGTATGGATCTCCTCGGGACTGACAAGGTCGATCTTGTCATCCTCAACGACGCTCCGCCCATTCTGGCATATGAAGTTGTGTCGCGCGGCAGGCTGCTCTGCCAGAATAACCGGGAGGAACGGGTGACATTTGAGGCGGATCGGGTGGGGAAGTATCTGGACTTCAAACCGTTTCTCGAAGTCCAGGTTCGTACCACGAAAGCCCATCTCCTGAAGGGATCCTTCTTTGACTAACCCCGTGGTCGTCAACAAACGCCTCGGAAAGCTCCGGGAGTACGTCAAATTGCTCCGCATCCTCCGGGATCGCCCGCGCCAGCTCTTCGAGACAGACCCATTTCTGTATGGTTCCGCCGAGCGGTACATCCAACTGGCAATCCAGGTGGTTCTCGACATCGCCAACCACATCGTTGCCGACGATCGACTCGGACAAACTGAAGAGTACCGCGATGCAATCCGACTCCTGGGAGAGCATGGCTACATACCCCCGGATCTTACCGAGCGGCTTTTGCCGATCGCAGGCCTGCGGAATATCCTCGTCCACGACTACCTTGACATTGATCGCGAAAAGCTGTTCGGCGTATTGCAGCACAACCTCGGCGATCTCGAAGAGTTTGCCCGGCACATTGCGGCGCGGTTGTAGCTTCTCCACTACCCCGGGGATCAAACACTCCGGAGAGGAACGACCGCGGTGAGGCTGTCCACTGTGCCATCCACCCAGGAACTGAACCAGATTGCGAAACACCTGAGCAAGAGCCTTTAAGAGACATTGCGGGAATGATGGGTAATAGCTCTCCCCTTCGTGGAATATCCCCGGCCGCACCACTGAGCGTTAACAGAGGTTTCGTGACGAGGGTCCCCGCACGCCCCATCGTTACATGCCTTTGGGCCTGAGTCCCCTTCGTAACTGCCAGATCATCATACATTCCTTCGTCTGCACGAAATCTGCGGCCTGTTCGCGCCGGCCGGGGCTCGGCGGGAGCAGGCTAACCGGCTCGCCGCGCCCCAGGCACAACGGAGAGGCGGTAGAAGGAGACGTCTCTTGCGAGACCTGCGCCGTCTCCACCAAAGGCACCAGCCCGTCTCACGGAGCCAATGGAGGCCGGCGGGGATCCGCCTCCGGAGGAAAAGGGGACGTTGTGGCAGCCTGCTTCCTCTTCCCCGCATATCAATTCCGCCACCCGTTGCCCGAGGGTGGAGGATCAGCCGGGTCACTGACCAGCATGGAGATAGTAGGTCCCGTCAACGCCGGCGAGAGCATCAAAAATCTCTTCGTTATGGGAGATCACCAGCAGGCCCATCCCGGCATGCATCTTCCGGTGTAGCATGTCGATGACTCTGGTAGAGCTTTCGAAGTCCAGTCCATTGAGAGGCTCGTCCAGGATCAGGACGTCCGTAAGCAGGGCGAGGGCGCGGAGCAGGTTTAGCCGCTGCTTCTGCCCCCCGCTGAGCATACGGACCTTTTTGCCGAGCAGATCTCCCACCTCATCGCCGTCGAACAGTTCCCCAGCGAGTCGGGTCATGCGCTCGGTGGTAAGGGGTTCACGCACAGGAAGGCCGAGAAGTGTTTCACGCATGGTGGAATGGAGATTCAGTGCTTCATCGGCATGCTGAAAAACCATCGTCATGGATCTTCCCCAGATCCGTTCGTGCCAGAACGTCCGGGGAGTCGTGCCGGTCAGACGAATGTCCTTGAGCTTCGCCTCGAATGTGCCTCCCGGAATAAGTCCCATAACCCGCTTCACGAGCGTGGTCTTCCCTGTGCCGCTGGGAGCTTTGAGATAGACCATCGCCCCCCGGGGGACCGTCAACCGGGCAGGTTGTTGTCCCTCCACGTCACGCGTAACAACCAGTCTGCGGCCGAACACCTCAAGGAACGGCTCGACAACCAGCACCGGCTTTCGGTCCGGATCGTCAAGCCCGGATTCGGTGGAGCGGCGTAGTCCCTCGACCCAGCCGGTGTAGGTTCGGGGCTCGAAGTCGTTCATCACCAGCTTTCCGCGTCGCCGTGCAAGCTCGCGAAAATCCACCCGGTCCATCACGTCCCAGTTGGTCCGCGTGACCCTGCTGATCATGGAGTAGTCATGAGTAATAACCAGCGCCGTGAAAGGTCTCTTCCGGAAGCGATCGAAGAGGAGGTCCAGAAAGAGGTTCCGGTAATGGTTGTCCAGACTGCCACTCGGTTCGTCGAAGACAAAGAGCCCTTCGGGCGAACGGTCCTCCGACGGTGGACGCATGTCGATCTTCTCCAGCGCCATCGCCAGGAGTATCCGCTGCTTCTCGCCCCCGCTGGGCCTGTATGGCTTTGGATAAACATCAAGGATAGAGCCGAGATCACGCTCGTCGGCCCCTTCCCACAACGCATGGAGCACCTCAGACCGGTCCGTCGCACGCGCAAGAGTCCCCTCCCGCAACTGATCGCCCAGTGTCATCAGCGGATTCAGGTGTGACGACGGCTCCTGGAAGACGAAGAAACCCTGCCGCTGGATCTCCCGCACGCTCTCGCCTGCGGTGTATTCCGGATACGGACGGCTGTTGACCGTCACCGTCAGTTCCGCCGGGTCGAGCAAACCGTAGAGCGCCCGGGAGATGAGCGACTTTCCGATCCCAGACTCACCAAGCAGAAAGGTGACGCGGCCACGTTCCAGGGAGAAATCCCGGATATCCACGATCAGCTTGCCCTCTGCGGCAATCTCTATGTCAAAGGAGAGATTGTTAATGACCATCAGAGATGATAGCGACGGACGAGCCCGTTCGCAATATTGTACGTGCAGACAAGTGTGAACACGATGATGAACGCAATGTTGATGCCCTGCAGGTGGCGGAAGGCAAGCGCCGTGATATATGAAACGTCTGTAAAGACCATCCCGATGGCCAGAATATCCTGCTTACTGTCCATCCGTGCCAGAACGCTTCCGAGCGTTGCCGGGAAGTTGGTCGAGCTCACTTCCGTCGAGAGTCCCACTGAAATGATGAAGTCGATGCTGCACTGGAGAAACACCGCCATCCCGAAGACCGCCACAGCCTTGTGGACGAGATGCGCCAGACTGTTCTTGCGCAGAATCTCTGTGTTGATGATCCGGCTCTCTTTGATTCCGCAGCAGAGCATGGCGTCAAAGAAATCGAGCGCCCTGTAGTGCCCGATCCGTTCACGGATCAGGTCCGACACCTCGAGAAAAACGAAGAGGCTCACAACGAATGACATGGAGACCACCTGAAGGATCGGTGCCCGCAGGACGTCCTGCAGAATCAGGATTGTCAGCACGACGTACCCCAGCAGGATGCCGATGATCTGGGGGAGGGAGCGCAGGAGGTTCAGGGAAAAGGTTAGCAGCAGATAGGACGTTCTGTTTCCGCCCTGTTCCAGATAGTGAAGCCCGAGGGCGGACAACCATCCGAGGACCATCGAGAAGAGGACAACCAGAAAGCCTCCTACCAATGAGTTCAACAGGGCGGTCTGTATCTGCGCAAGCGCCGGACGATTCAGAAACAGAAGATCCCATCCCAGAAGAACGGCCATCCCGGCGAACCAGAGGACGGCCCAGCGCGCATGCTGGCTTGAAAGGAAGGCCAGGCGGATCCTTGCCATCGTGTTAGCCGCGATTTTCATACCGACGTTCTTCCCGGTGCTGCCGCAGATCGACGAGGATTTCTGTCACCTTGACCAGCACGAAGATTCCCAGAATGATCGTAAGTGCAATGTCGTATCGCCGGTACAAAATGTTCTGAAGCAGTTCATAGCAGAGGTGTCCCTGAATGTTCAGGGCCATTTCGATAATGATCAGACCGGTGATCAGGAACGAGGCCTGTTCTTTCAGCGTTGGGAAATACTGGTGCCGTGCATTGAGATACACGTGCTGGAGGACGTGCCCCGGGAAGCGCCGGGGGAGCCGCAAGAGAGATCGGTACGAAATACCTTCGGGGGAGTTCCACGCATAGACACCGCTCAGGTTCTTGACCAGCGCCGTCTCGACGTATCCTTTCCTGCTCTCCGCAACGAGAAGAGTGTAGAACTTGTTCGCATAGTTGACCAGGAGACCGTTCGACACCACTCCGAGCACAATCATGAAAAGAACGGAGTCCATCTCGAAACCCGCCCTGAGCGCATAGCCAATCACGTAGGCGGGAGAAAACAGCACGGCGTACGCGATCCCTTTCGCCAGAGCCTTGAAGAGAGGAACGAGGACAGGCACCACCCCGGCTCTCCTGCTGAGACCGGCCTCGGGACGATTCCATGCCTTTGCCCGGCCAAGGAACTCCGCACAATACGAACTCCTCCCCTGCTTCATGCGCACAAACCTGATCATCGCAAGAGTCTGGGCGGCGTAGAAGGTGAGACCCAGTACGATCGCATACACGATGATGAACCGAACATACATTCCGGAGAGCCGGCGGACGGCCGGCCATGACAGCCCGCGGTCGCCGGTACCGGTTTTCATACCGGGGTCCGTGAATTGCGCCATGCGATAGGCTTCAATGGCCTTCATCAGTGAATCGTTCGCCGCACGGGAGCGAGGGCGGAAGAGGTCCAGTGTTTCGCGGAAGAGCGCCCGGTCTCGGGGATTGCCGAAATCCACCGAGGGGAGCTTGAGGTAAGGAGCAACGAGCTCGGCGCGGGCCCGGCGGTCCGACGCTTCACGGTCTTTCAGAAACAGAATGACAAGGGCAAAGATGAGAGCGACAAAAGCAATGCTCCCGATATGTTCTATCAGCTTCCGTCTCATGCTATCGTGGCCGGATCTCGATGCTTCCGGAAGCCCGGAATACCCCGAGGTTCGTCCCGAGCACGAAGGTCTCGAAGTCCCTCACGAGATACCTCGTGCTTTCGGGGAAGTCGCGGTCCGGAACGCCATCAAGGAGAGTGCAGCGAAGCATGGAAGGAGATGTTTCCATGTGCCATCGCGGGGTCTCGCGGGCCCGGCCGGCCCCGGTTCCAAAGTATGAAAAAAGGGTTGACAGCAACGTGTTCGTCCGTGTGAGGGCAGCCTCGACGCTGTCTTTCACTCGGGCAGGAATTGCTGTCTGCACAACAGGGACGACGCGCTGCACGCTCCACTGCCTTCTCTCACTGTCCGGCTTGAGCGTGACCCACCCGTAGATCGGCGGATGACCGGTGCGCCTGACGTACGTCTCACCGGCGGAGGAGAAGACCCTGACCAACCTCTCGCCAGCCCGAAGGAGTTGCTGCCCACGACCATCGGCCGCGACGAATCGAAGGCCGCCGGTCAGCACGCGGACGGTGTCATACAGAAGCGCCAGACCATGGTAGAGCCGCTGTGTCCCGGCCCGGGATTCTCCGGCCAGCCGGCCGTCACTGTCCCGAATCAGGAAGTATTCCGCACCCTCCACTTCCACCCGCATGCAAGGCGTAAACCCGTCGCCGAGAAGGTCACGCGCTCTGACAACTCGTATCGGGATGAAGGGCCGGAAGAGGGTGAGCTCCAGCGGGCTAAGGTTTTGCTGGTAGCGATTGAGGATCATCAGGTGGTCCGGACGCTCCAAGATCAGGAACTGATCTCTCTCCGTCCCGGGATCCGATTTTGCCGCCGACAACAGACCGCTGAGAGCTGCAACCACCAGGCAACAGTTCCAAAACCAGGAGCCCCGCCGTTCCACTACTGTTCCGCAAGGAAGGGACGACACGGGAACACCGTGCTGACTGCGACGGAACGGATCGCGAAACTGTATCTCATCATTGAATTGCAGACGCCCTATTTGTTCTCCTGCTCCTTCCACTTCTTGATCGTTGAGAGTTGGGAGGCGACACCGTACAGGTCAATGCTGGTGCTGTCGAATTGGGTGCTGAAATAGGCGAGTGACGGGAGCGAGAAGAGCCATTTGCCCAGGCACATCTTCCGTTCCATGTCATCGACGCGACGTGCATATTCCTGCTTGTCGCCGACCTGACGCGTGGACATGAACCCGTACACATCCTGGAGAAGCTGAAGGACATCGTCACGTTCGGTGGGGTTCCGTTCGGCATCCAGCCTGAAAAAATTCTTATCCGGCTGCAGCGATATCGGACTCACGCTTTCGTTGCCCCGCGGGTCCTGAGTGGTCATGAGGTTGACTTTGTAGGTTTCGAGATCGGGGTCGCGAAGAACGATGTCATAGAGATCGAAGAGGAAATTGCTCCTGTAGCCGCTGAAGGCAATCAGGATAGCGTCGTAGTTCCCTTTCTTAAGCTCTTCATTCGTCACTGCCGTGACCCGCAGCCGGTTCCCGAAAAGACCCGGGGAATTCAGAATGGTGATGAGCTCCCCGTACTCTTCGCGGAAGCCAAAGTTCAGACATGCCTGAATCCGGACCGTGTCCGGAAGCACCGACACATTGGCCGATCCTTCCTCAACAGGCGGTTCGATGATCTTCTCCTCGATGTAGTACGATGTCGAGGGAAAAATGCTACGGTTGATGTAGTCGGCGAAATTATTCCTGTTCCCCTTGTAATCAACGATGTTCCGTTGCTGCGGGGTATTCACCCGGTAGAACCGATCCACGACCTCTCCGGCGTTGATCAGTTTCCGGAGTTCCCGGCGTTGTTCGCGGTTGAGTCGCTCCACATTGAACAGGAGGGCGAAAAAGGCCGTGCTGATATTCGACTTCGTGAAGAACCGCTCGCGATTGTCCAGGATGGGCGAAAGACTGCCGAATGGCGTTTCCAGCATGACATTAATGGAGCCGTTCTTGACCTCCGTGGGGTACGTGCTGTTGTCGATGAAGGGGGCAAGGATAATGTTGGGAATCTTCGCGGGACCACCAGGGGTTCGGAAGTAGTTGGAGACGCCCTCCTTCGGTGGAAGGGACAGATACGGCCCGGTTCCTATCCGGTAGTTCAGCTCGTTCATCTCAGCGGTGGCCGGGAGCATTTTGAAGGAGAGCACTTCCTTGATATCCGCCTCCTTCCAGATCCGGTCGGCACGGAATTTGAATCTCACGACATTTTGCGAGTCAGGTCCCTCAAACGCGAAGTTGTCGACGGCTTGCGATACGAGGATGTAATCCGGCGAGAGGCTGCCGAGGCTCTGGATCCGTTTCAAAGTGAAATTCAGATCCTTCACCGAGAAGTAATGACCCGGCCCTTTGCCGACGGTCATCTTGTCTTCCTGCACTATCACCGGGAAGCTGTCATGCCACCGCTTGTTCGTCTTAAGGCGGACGGAGACGACACTTTCCTTGTCGACCCCCAGGAGTTCTCCGAGTCCGTCCTCATACACAACGCCGCTTGGGTTGGCCGAAAGGTTGAAGAGCCCGTCGAACTGCACTTCGTCCAGCTTGTCTGAGAGTGCAGTGGAACTGGGGAGGTGCGGGTCGATGGCCGGCTTCTGATGGGCGATGAACGGGATGACGATTTCCCCCGACAGATCCGGCCGTACAAGGAAGTAGTAGAGCGCCACCGCCACAAGGACCACCAGGGCGACAATGATCAACGCTGTTCGTTTCGTCATGAGTAGGCCGCCTCAGTTCTTTCGGATGATGGGCACCTGGGCCATCGCGCTGATTTCGAAAGCACGATACCCCGGGTACGAGAATCGAACTTCGAGAATGTTGTTCCCCTCCTTGTCCATCTGCACGGGAGAAACCAGGGATTCGTAATTGTTGTCGGCTTTCGGCGACGTGATGCGGAATCGCCCCTCGTTCTTTATTGGCTTCTTGTTGATCGTGATCTCCTGGTACCACTGCTCCGATCCCGCTTTTGCAGCAACATCCGGAGGGAGCTTCATGGTAATATCGAAAACGGGGAACTGCGCCTCGGAAGGGATGTTCAGACGAAGGCGGAAGAGGTAATCATTCGTCCCCTGGCGATTGGCGGTGATGGGAAGAGCGTAAACCTTTCGGTATTCCTTTGGCCTTACAATCCACTTCGCCACCGTGGGATCACACTCGGTGATGTACGCCTTGACCTGCTTGTCGTCACCCTTGTATTGCTTCCCGTGCTCCACAATCGCGCGGGCCTTTTCCGCGCCCCGATTGTTGATATTCCGCACAAAATCACGGTAGAGGGCGTTGATGGCGGTCACCGGGAACCGGACGGTCTTTGCCTGCCTGAGGTAATCCTCGATTTGCCTGTTCCTCTGCTGCACGGTTGCCGGTCCGGATCCGCTGAACGTCAGTTGATGGAGCGGCAAGAACGCGGAATCCTGGTAGAGGGCCGGAACGTTCTCGGCATTCATTTCATTCCTTGTGACAAAGGCATCAACCCGCTGCTCCGTCCCCTTCTTCACACGCGAGAAGATCTCCGACTCAAGGTGGGAAACGATGGTCGCTTTCTGACTACGAACGATGGGATTATTATTGAGACCCACGGTGGTGTGGAGCTCACGAAGCTGTCCCTCGGCGTCCGGCCAAGCAGAGGTGCTGATACGGCCGGCAACACCCCTGGCCCGTGAGTAAAGATCATTCAGGGAGCTTGTAGCCCCGCGCATCGTACCGAGCTCCTGGTTCAGGAGGGCCACGCACGGGTACCCTCGCTGGCGCTCGAAGCGATCGAGCTGCGACTCCACGAGTGCAGCCTTCGCTTCTTCGTTCCGCGCCATCAGGCTGGCATAGAGCGTATCGGACGCCCAGGAAGGGCTGTGCTGGAGGATCCCGTCGATTTCTGCCAGCCGGTTGTTGGCCGTCTGCAGCGCGCCCGCCTCAACGTTGAACCGATCGACGAACCCTTCGAGCGACCGAAGCTCCTCGGGCAACGGCTGGCCGGCGACGGCAAACAGTCTCCGGACCGGATCAAGGGGTGGATGCAGGGTGATCCGGCTTACGTCGGTTTTGCTTCTGACTTGGTTTTCATAATACGGCGCCGCTTCCGGGAGACGTCCGACAATGAGCGCGCGCGCCTTGTCAACGGCAGGCTTCCGGTATCTCTCCGGTTGTCCGAGGAAATCAGCAAACACGGGGGCGGCTTCCAGAAACGCTCCGGTATTGCCGCGACTTTTCTGCTCACGCTCGAAGACCCTCAGCGTAGCCGCATAGTCTTCCTGGAACCGCAGCTCATCATCCACGGCAGCCTTGAGCGCAGTGTACTTCTGGTACGCAGTGTCCCTGCTGCTGGCGATGTCGGGCGGAAACAGAGACGCCATCTTCACCAGATCCTCCCTCATGGCCGACAGACTACTCGCTCTGGCGTCGAGGTTCGCCCTCTCCTTTGAAAAATCGAAATTCTCCGACTTGAAATCGGGGCCGATCGATTCATACGTGCCGCGCTCGACGACATTCTGCTTGAGCGATTCCTGAAATTCCGCGTACCGGGTCTCAAAGGTGTAGCGCCAGCGAGGCATGTAGCGGTAGTGCATGGTGAGGCGCGTGTCCGCCCTGACAGTATCAACCACCCAGAAGAACGTTAGGACCCTCCCGTCGATTGCATAGAGACTGAGGGTGTCGGATTCGGCCGCCTCATCACGGATGTGCGTGGTTGGCGTGTCACCGTCGTCGAAGACACTGGTCAGGTGGGAGGAGATGATCGACTTGTGCCTGATCCTGAGCACGAGAACATAGTTGTCCCTGTCCGGCGCCGGAAACTTCATGAAATATTTGCTGTCCTTGTCCAGCGTGAACTGGTCCTTCCCCTTCTTCAATTCAATGTAGCCTCGTTCAGTGGGGAAGACTTCCGGGTCCGGGGACAGCTCCTTGTATGCCGAGCACCCCGCTAGAAACATGAGAAGAATAGAGCCAGCTGCAGTCCGTCGCACGATCGCTCTCCCTTGTGAAGTTTACATGGCGTAATATCAGCAACTCTGGGGAAGGTTTCAAGTGTTATGTGAGACACGCCCGCCAAACGCTATAAATCGATAAAAAGACCGTCCCCGGGGACTGCGTGGTACCCCGCCATTGACCCATGTGTCTTCACAGCTGATGGAAGGAGAGGAGCGACGAACAGGTTTTGGTGAGTCTTGGTTCTGAGTTGACCTGATCCAGATGCCGCCCAAGCGTCTGCCAGATCCAATGACCGATGGGACCGTAACGGACCAGAGATCCATTGGATTGTTCGAAATCAGAAGTGCGGAAGGGAAATCTTCGCAGGAGAGGAGTATTTGGCCTGGAGCAGGCGGAAGGGATGGCCGGTGGTCAATCGACCAGTTCGCCTGACCACTTGGCCTGACCACTTGGCCTGACCTTTCGGCCTGACTTTGGAGCGTCTCCTCGAACTCTCGCTCCGGCAACCGGCTTCAAAGCCTGGCTATTCAGTCCAAACAGAAGGCCTATGAACTAGTCCGACTGGCACCTATCTGTCTTCGTGGGATCACCAAGAGCACGCACGAGATCTATGAAGCCGCTGACGCTCTCCCCTTTTTGGTAGAATCCTTCGTAATGAGGGTGCTCCACCGCTCTTTTGACGTATTCGTCACGGAAACCAGACATGAAGAGAAACGGAAGCTCTTGGTACTGAGGATCAAATCTCATGGCACGGTGAAGCTGTCTTCCATCCATAATAGGCATGTAGACATCGGAGACAACCAGGTCGATTTTTCCCGCCACAAGTTTCTCGACCGCCTCCTCTCCGTCCGACGCCAGGGAAACATCACATCCCAGATCAGAGAGCAATCCGCCAAGTAACACACGGATGGATTCTTCGTCATCCACAAGGAGCACCTTCATATTCACTCCGTTCTCTCGTTGCCCAAAGCGTCCATTACCCGGACCACCGTGTGGCACACATAGACACCTTTCACGGAACACCTTTGACGACTCACAGACAGGTGACACAATCGCTATGCCAAATCCTCTGCCTGCATTATGGCGCGCATCGGGGCTTTCAGTGGGTTACTGGAACCGAGGGGAGTGAATA
>Ga0209253_10001076_pt1 | contig 23915 bp, 24 predicted proteins | sample FrelakmetBRP12BR_FD_187145 | JGI IMG/M metagenome (GOLD analysis project Ga0209253, IMG submission 187145) | Freshwater lake sediment microbial communities from the University of Notre Dame, USA, for methane emissions studies - BRP12 BR (SPAdes)... | ecosystem: Environmental > Aquatic >...
ATGTTCCGGGTATTCATAGGCATGGACCTGGCGGGGATTGCCCAGGTGGGTGGCCGGATGGGTTCCTGCGAGCACATAGAGTTGGAGCGGGCCTGACCGAGTCCCCACTGCCGTTCCGGCCGGAAGTGACCCGGGGAAACCTTGAAGCGTACAGGCCAGCGCCTGATGGCGTCCTACACAAAACCGGCGATAGCGCTCCAGGCCCTGATCGTCTTCGTTGATACCGGGAAAGAAATTCCAGATGCGCCAGAGATACGGATAACCTAATTCCCGGACGTGCTGGAGAAGGCGCCGGTAGGCCCGCTCCGTCGTCAACTGCAGCCCCTCGCCCGGTTCTTCTTCGAGTTCAAGAGTGCCTGCGAGCATCTCGGCGCTCGTGGCGGCGGAGAACTCGTTTGTCCGGTGAACCGTGACCGGTTGGTCGCTGGTCCACACCTCCAGATGTGAGCGATTGTCCAGCTGAGGAAGGTCCAACGTGATGACGGGGCAGGAGAGCGCGGGGGAAACCGGCGCGCCGAACGAGACGACGGCGAGAGGCGTATCCACGGAGGTGGCCAGCCAACGGGAGAAGTCGGAGGCCTCGACATAGTCCACCCTCAGGTGGCCGGCGGCTTCGAGCACTCGCTCGGTCGATCGCTGTGTTCGCAAGGCGTGGCGCTGTCTCATGTCGGCGTCCCGATAGCTAATTCGGTGCGTTAGCCTGATTCACGGCGTAATCTGTGACTTCGGTCACGGTCGTTCTCGTGCCCTGTTTACGGCGGCGGGCCACGGCCCAATTTTCTTTCCAATTCAATACGAAAACGATGTAGTAGACAACTTTAAACAGGAAAAGCGGGAGGCGCGCTTGCGATTGGGCGAACACGTCTCCGGCCAGCAGGGAGAGCACCGCGCGCTCCATTTTCTGAGGCCGGTTGGTGGAGACGAAGAGTTCTTCAAACGCCGGCTGGTTGAATCGATGGATAAACCAGGAAAAGGTTTTGATGCCCCGGCGGACCATCTGCTCGAATTCCCGGAGTTGCGCGGCATATTCAGGCGATTTGCGGAGATAGGCGTCGACGACTGTGGCTCCCCGCGTGCCGCTATTGAGGGCCAGGTGGACCCCGCTGGAGAAAACCGGATCGATGAACGCAAACGCGTCTCCGATCATCAGATAGCCCTCGCCGGACATCGTGTCGCGCCGATAAGAAAAATTCGCAGCGGCGTAGGTTTGTGTCAGGGGCTTGGCCCGTTCCATCCGCTTGGCGATCGGAGGGGATTGGCGTAGTGTGTCCAATAAGAATTGATCGAGGGGAACGGTCCTCGATTTAATGTAGTCCGGATGGCAGACGACTCCGACGCTGGTGGTCCCATCTTTGAAGGGAATCAGCCAGCACCAGCCGTCAGTCAGCCAGCCGACGGTGATATTGCCTTCGTCCTTGCCGGGGAGACGTCCGACCCCGTCGAAATGGCCGAAAATCGCCGCGCTGCTATGTTGCTGACTGCGGCGTTTGCCGCCGAGCTGGTTCGAGAGAAAGGTGTCCCGGCCGCTGGCGTCGACGACAAATTTTGCTTCCCAGGTTCGTGGCAGGCCTTCGCGATCTTCCGTGTGGACCAGCGAATTCAGGCCGGGGCGAAATTCGACCCGCTGGGCTTTGACCCCTTCGTGGACCGTCACGCCTTTGGTGATCGCGTTCTTTAAGAGAATGGCATCGAACTCGGACCGTTTCACTTCAAAGGCATAGGGTTGGGATTCATCGAAGGCCTTGGCGAAATAGAACATCTGGGACCGCCCGTAGCGGTGCGAAATCATCTCGGCGCCGTACTTGATGATGCCGATTTTTTCGACTTCAGGGAGGACTCCCAATCGTTTCAATATGGGCAGCGATTGAGGCAGGAGCGACTCGCCGATGTGGAATCGCGGGTGAGGATCTTTTTCCAGAATGTGCACATTCCAGCCCTGTTCAACCAACAGCGTCGAGATGGTAGAGCCGGCCGGCCCGCCCCCCACCACCAGTACATCGCAGGTGAGGAGGGGTGGCGCGGATTCAGCTGCCGTTGAGTGTCCCAAGGAAACCCCTTCAGTTACAGAGACGTCGGCGCGGAGTATACCCAAAGAAGCCAATGTGTTGCTAGGTTACACGGTGGTATTCGTGGGAACCGGATTCATTGTCTGCCCCTTGAGGGCATGCTAGGTTGAGTACAAAGTTTTTCCAGAACGCTCTTGCGCGAGGTTTCCATCAGTATTCTCGACCAATTCTTCGTCTATCATCCGGAGCCCTGGCAAGATCGGGACTGGGCTAGACTCAGCGGCCTTCCGCTGGAAGACGTCTGGTTTCAATCTGCCGACGGCACCAAACTCTTCGGCTGGTATGTGGAAGCCCGTGCGGATGCCGGCGTGTTGCTCTGGTGCCATGGCAATGCCGGGACGATCATCAACCGGCTTGAAAACCTCCGCGAGCTCTATCGGCTTGGATTGTCGATTTTTATCTTCGACTATCGCGGGTATGGTCGAAGCCAGGGGAAGCCGTCGGAAGACGGGCTCTATCAGGACGCGATCGGCGCCTACGACTATCTCACCAGGGTACGTCAGATTCGACCGGATCGGATCGTCATATTCGGCCGGTCGTTAGGCGCTGCAGTGGCCGCTGATCTGGCATCGATCAAGCCGGCAGCCGGATTGATTCTGGAATCGCCGTTCCCGTCGATTGCCGCGGTCGCCAAGCATCATTATGGCGGGATGCCGGTGCATTGGCTGCTTGGAGCGGAATTCAATCTCATCGATCGCCTTCCGCAGCTGTCCCTTCCCAAGCTCGTGATCCATGGCGATCGGGACGACATCATCCCGATCGAGCTCGGCCGCCAGGTGTTTGATGCGGCCAAGCCGCCGAAGCAGTGGTATGCGATCGCCGGCGCGGATCACAACAACACCTATCAAGTCGGCGGGAGAGCCTACTTTCGTCAGTTCGCTGACTTTATTCAGCGTGCGATTACTGCCTAGCCGAACAGAGCGTGTCTTCCCTGAAATAAGCATTTGTTGATTGACCCCGACATTTGGTACAGTGCGCCGGGCATTGCGGGCCGGGCATGGCAGAATTGGCGAAGTTGAAACAAGGCATGACGATCAAGATCGACGACGTAATAACCGATCAAAGAGCTATGCGATTCGGCTTTCTGATCATCATCGCCCTGCTGTGGCTTCCCGGCTGCGCCGGCCGCACGGGTGCGGCGACCGTGCCGGCAGCCATGCTCGAACCTCCCGCGCCGGCGCTTTTGCTCGCCGATGCATCGGCGACGCCAGCTCCGGCCGCTGATGTCACGGAGCAAGCGCCAGACGAGCCCTTCGATCCCTTCGCGAAGTCAGGCGAAGAAGGTGTCGAGGAATATGATCCGTGGGAACCGCTGAATCTAAAGATCTTCGAGTTTAACCGGCAGGTGGACAGGTGGGTGCTCAAACCGCTGGCACAGGGCTATAACGCCGTCATACCCAACCCTGTTCAAGTCGGGATCAGCAACCTCTTCTACAATCTCCGGTTTCCCGCCCGATTTTTCAATAATGTGTTTCAGGGCAAGGCGCGGGGGGCTGCTACAGAAATGGGACGGTTCATGTTGAATACGACCTTCGGACTCGGAGGTCTGTACGATGTGGCGAAAGACATGGACATCACCACGCCGGAGGAAGATACCGGTCAGACATTAGGATTCTATGGCGTAAAGCCGGGGCCGTACGTGGTGCTGCCGCTGCTGCCTCCGTATAATCTTCGAGACCTGATCGGATTTGCGGGCGACATCGCGCTCAATCCGTTCAACTGGCTGGTGGCGCCGATCATCGAAGTCGAGGGGATTCCCTCGGTGATCGCCCATACGGATCGGGCCACCAGTACGGTTGTGCAGCTCGGGGGCCGGGTGTTTGAAATTGTGAACGACCGCTCCCTGAATCTCGAAAAGTTCCAAGGGGTCGAAGAAGCCACCCTGGATCTGTATGCCGCTGTTCGAAACGCCTATCTCCAGAAACGCGCCCGGGCGATCCGCGAATAGAACAAAAGGCTGGAGACGCGGGGCAAGAGGCTAAGGGGTTGAGAGGACTCCTTGTGTTTTTACCTCTCGCCGCGTGTCTCTCGCCTGTCTCATGAAATGATGCCGAGTTCCCGTCCTACCTTCGCAAAGGCGACTACCGCCCTCTCCAACTGGGATCTGGTGTGCGCGGCGGACATTTGCACGCGGATGCGCGCCTGCCCTTTCGGTACGACCGGAAAGCTGAATCCGACGACGTAGATGCCTTCCTGCAGGAGCCTCTCCGCCATGCGTGAGGCGAGCATGGCATCGCCCAACATGACTGGGATGATCGGATGGTCGCCGGGTACCAGACGGAATCCCAGCGCGGTCAATTGCGCGCGGAAAAAGGCGGCATTGTCCCGCAGTTGCGCGCGCAACTCCTCACCTTGCGCAACCAGTTTCACGGCATGCAGCGCGGCGGCGGCGATCACGGGTGGCAGGGCGTTGGAAAAGAGGTACGGCCGTGATCGCTGGCGCAGGAGCTCGATGATTTCCGCCCGTCCCGAGGTGAATCCTCCGGCCGCTCCGCCGAGGCTTTTCCCGAGCGTGCTCGTCACGATATCCACTCGATTCACCACCCCGAAGTGCGCCGGCGTTCCGCGCCCGTTCGGGCCCAGCACCCCGGTCGCGTGGCTGTCGTCCACCATGACGATGGCGTCGTAGCGATCCGCCAGCTCGACGATCTGATCGAGCTTGGCGAGATCCCCGTCCATCGAAAAAACGCCATCGGTCGCGATCATGCGCAGCCGGCAGGAGCGGACTTCTTGTAGATGTGCCTCGAGGTCGGCCATGTCGGCATGGGCGTATCGAAGGCGTTTCGCCTTACAGAGCCGAATGCCGTCGATCACGCTGGCATGATTCAGAGCGTCGCTGATCACGGCGTCCTCTTCATTGAGCAACACTTCGAACAGGCCGCCATTGGCGTCGAAGCAGGAACTGTAGAGAATCGTGTTCTCAGTGCCGAGGAAGGTGCTGATCGCCTGTTCCAGCCGGACGTGCAGGTCCTGGGTGCCGCAGATGAATCGAACCGAAGCCATGCCGTATCCATGTTCGGTCAATCCGTCGACGGCAGCCTGCCGGATCTCCGGATGATTGGCGAGGCCCAGGTAGTTGTTCGCGCAGAGGTTCAGGGCCTGGCCCTGTGCCACGCGGATGTCGGTCCCTTGTGGGCTGAGGAGCTGCCGCTCGTGTTTATAGAGCCCGGCCGCGCGGATCTCGGCGAGTTGTTGGGTGAGTACCGTCTTGAGGGAATCGTAGGCCATGATTACAGGTGCGAGGCGGGCGTGACGTGAGAGACTAGCGCGAAGTGGAGATTCAGCTCGGCGCGCGTTTCTCGCATGTCTCGCTTCTCGCGCAGGTTAAGGGAATAACACTACCTTGCCGCACTGGCCCGAATTGATCAACTCAAACCCCCGGGCGTAGTCGCTCATCGGGAAGGTGTGGGTGACGATCGGCTTGATGTTGAGTCCCGCCTTGAAGAGACCGGCCAAACGATACCATGTACTGAAGAGGCGCCGGCCTGTAATGCCGTGCACGCGAATACCTTTGAAAATAATTTCGTTGGCGAGGTCGAAGGAGATCGGGCCGGTCGGAATGCCGAAGAGCGTCACCCGCCCGCCGTTTTTGACGGCTCCGAACGCCTGGTGCAATGCGCCGGGGTGGCCGGACATTTCCAATGAGGCATCAACCCCTTCACCGGCGGTGATCTCGCGAATCACCGCCGCGATCTGCTCGGGCGTCTGGGTCTTGGCGTTCAACACGTAGTCTGCGCCGACCTGTTTGGCCAGGCCGAGGCGATAGTCGCTCACATCCGTGGCAATGATCGTCGCGGCTCCGGCGGTTCGGGCCACCGCGGCTGAGAACAATCCGGTCGGTCCGCAGCCGGTGATCAAGACAGTATGGCCGGTGAGGTCTTCCGCCAGGGCGGCATCGACCGCATTGCCGAGCGGTTCCTGGACCGAAGCGAATTCCGGCGGGATGGACGGCGACGTGTTCCAGAGCACATTGTCGGGCAGGACGACGTACTCGGCAAATGAGCCGTCACGATCCACGCCAAGAATGCGATAGTTCCGACAGACGTGCGCCTGGCCGGTGCGGCACTGAAAACACTGGCCGCAGGTAATGTGTGATTCGGCTGCGACATAGTCGCCGATCTTCACGCGCGTGACGTCCCTGCCGATGTCGACGACCTCGCCGCACATTTCATGGCCGATGATGCGGGGCGGATGAATGCGGCTGTGCGCCCAGGGATCCCAGTTGTAAATATGAGCATCGGTGCCGCACAGCGACGTCGCCTTGACCTTCACGATGACATCGTTGGGTCCGGCGGTAGGGTCAGGGCAGGTCATAACCGTCAAACCGGGGCCGGCGGATGTTTTCACCAGTGCGCGCATGTCTGCATTCTAACGTAACCCTGTGAAGGAGGCACGCGCTTGTCGAAAAAAACGGGTTGCACTCGATCCCGGCGCTGAGTAGGATGACCTTATGTACCATCCCGCGCCCAGTCGTTTCGCATTGCTGGCCGGCCTTCTCGGTGTGTGCCTTCTTCCCCTCGGTTTCGTATCAGTCAGCCTGGCAGCGGGATCTTCTTCGGATGCGTCCTCTGCGTCATCCGGAACGCGCTGGGTGAAGATCGGCCTGGTGACGGCCGATCCGTCCGGCGACATTCAGATAGGGAAGCCGTTCGATCTGTCGATCGCCATTGGCGGGGTGACCCAAGGCGGCGCTCCATTGGTGGCGATCTGCGAATCGGTCCTGTTTCAGCGGCACGTTGTCGTATTGGAGCCTGACAACGTCGACATGGTGATGAAGGGGGCGGCCACGATGGAGCCGATTCCCTCGGGAAAACTCTCGGTCCCTCCCAAGGCAGTCAGAGTTCAAGTGACCGTCGCCCGTGTGAAGAAGGACAAGTTCGAGCGGCTGCTCACCCGCGTCGTGTATGTCACGCTGGGGAAGCAGGAGGCCGCCAACGAAGGCAGTGATGCCCCGCTCCCGAGTTCGGAAGAGTCGCCGGGCAGAGAGTCGGTGCAAGATGAAGTGCAGCCGGATGTCCTGCCGGTATCGGGCGGGCTGGTGGTCGAGGAAGACCTGCTGCCGATGCCCATACCGGGGAAAGGCCGGGCCTATTGGCAGCAGATCAGCTATCTGGTGAGCCGCAGTTGGAGCCGCACGGTCCGCCATGTTCGGCATGCGCCGACGAGCGAGACGGTCCGGGTCCGGTTCCGGCTCTATCCCAGCGGGAGGGTACAGTTGATTCAGGTTGAAAAAGGGTCCGGTGCGCGGGAAGTTGACGAGGCGGGGATTTATGCGGTGGTCCATGCGCAGCCGTTTCCCCCGTTTCCGGACAATGTGGAGTCGGAAGCGGTCGACGTCCACGTGCGGATGCGAACGGGGGCCAGGGCCGGGGGGCTTGAGGTGCAATCGATTACGAATAAGCAGGCCGGCGGGTCACAGCCCGGCGCCGTTTCGACCAAAAAGTGACGGAAGGAAGTGCGGAGCGTTGTTGGTGAGCGGTTACATCATGGAGGGCGCATGAATCGACGGGTAATGGTGAAAGCAGGTGTGGTGGTTGCGGTGTTACTGGCCGGGTGGCCGGTGGGGGCCGGAGCCGAGATGGCGCGCTGGGATTTGGATCCCGATCACTCCATCATTGAGTTTCGCGTCGCCCACATGGTGGTGTCGAAGACGGCGGGCCGGTTCATGGACTACAGCGGAGTCGTGGAAATGGATGCGGAGGCGCACCAGTTCAAGACAATCGAAGCGACGATCAGCACGGCCTCGGTCAATACCAACCACGAAAAGCGCGATGCCCATCTCCGGAACGCGGATTTTTTCGATGTCGAAAAGTATCCGACAATGACCTACAAAATGAAGAGCTACAAGAAAACCGGCGAGGGCTATACGGCGCTCGGTGATCTCACGCTCCATGGTGTGACGAAAGAGATCACCCTGGCCGGCACGTTCAACGGGGTGAGCAAGGATCCCTGGGGCAATACGCGGGCAGGGTTCACGGCCGAGGGGAAAGTGAATCGCAAGGACTTCGGCATGGTCTGGAACAAGACGCTCGACACCGGCGGGTTTGTCGTCGGCGACGAGGTGAACATCCGGCTCGACATTGAGTGCATTAAGGCAAAGAAGCCGTAATTCTTTCCTGCCTCATCGTGTTCACATCTTAGCCTCCAGCCGTCTCGTTCTCTGAGACGGCCGGAGGGCTCTCAGCGCATCAATCCGCAGGAGCCATCCCCATGAAGGCCATGATTCTCGACCACACCGGCGACGTGTCAACCAATCCGTTGCATTGTCGAGAGGTGCCGATTCCGATCCCCCGTCCCGGCGAAGTGCTCGTGAAGGTGCATGTCTGCGCTGTCTGCCGAACCGATCTGCATGTCATTGAGGGAGAGTTAGCCGATGTGAAGCGTCCGCTGGTGCCCGGCCATCAGGTCGTCGGCACGGTCACTCTGTTGGGGGCCGGAGTGAGCGAGGTTCACGAGGGAGACCGGGTCGGGATCGCCTGGCTGCAAGGGACCTGCGGCCTGTGTGAGTTCTGCAAGAGCGGACGAGAAAATTTATGCCTGCGGGCGCGGTTCACCGGCTATCAGGTCGACGGCGGGTATGCGGAATATGCGGTCGTGCCGGCGCGGTTTGCCTATCCCATTCCACCGGGCTTTACCGATGACGAAGCCGCGCCGCTGCTCTGCGCCGGCATCATCGGCTATCGCGCCTTGCGATTGAGCGGGATCAAGCCGGGCCAGCGGCTCGGGCTCTACGGGTTTGGCGCCTCCGCGCATATTGCCATTCAGATCGCGCGGCATTGGGGGTGCCGGGTGTATGTCAGCTCGCTGAAAGCGGAGCATCAGACTCTTGCGCGCGAGCTGGGTGCTGTGTGGGTCGGAGGTGCTCAGGATATGCCACCCGATGCGTTGCACGGCTCGATTATTTTCGCACCGGCAGGTGAGCTCGTCCCGCCCGCATTACGTGCGTTGGAGCGGGGCGGCACCCTCGTGCTGGCGGGCATTCATATGTCGTCGATTCCTTCGCTCGACTATGATCATGAGCTCTTCGGTGAGCGGATCCTTCGAAGTGTCACCGCAAACACCAGACAAGACGGGATCGATCTCCTCCGTGAGGCCGCGGCCATTCCGATCAAACCGCACACGGTGCGGTTTCCCCTTTCGGCTGCGAACGAAGCCTTGCAGGCGTTGAAAGCCGGCTCGTTTCAAGGGGCTGCAATCCTCTCTCTGTAGCTCACGCGACTAGCAATCGATCATGCAGATTAGTTAGATTGTGCGGCTATGCGTCGAATCATCACAGCGCTGATCGTGACCCTGGGGATCGGCTTCAGCGGAGCCGTCTGGGCCTTGGAGTTTACCGCCGACCGGATCACCAAGATCGACGGTCGCACGGGCAAAGCCAACATCTATTACCGCGACAATATGTGGCGCATCGAGCACCACACGATGGGGCCGGTGAACGTCAGCATTGTGCGGAAAGACAAGCAGGTCGTGTGGCTGCTGCTCTCGCGGATGAAGCACTTCAAGACCGTGCCTTACAGCGCGGACCAGGATTTGATGGTGACGGAGAAGTTGGATGGAGAGGTGTCGCGGGAGGAAATCGGCCAGGAAACCAGGGAAGGCCATCCCACGATCTTGTACGAAGTCGTGACGAAGCACGGGGAGCGCACCGAGGTCTATTATCAGTGGCTGGCGACAGATATTCATTTTCCGATGAAGCTGGCGAAGAAGGACGGAAGCTGGATCGTGGAATACCAACATGTGAAGTTACGGACGGTGACGGATTATCTGTTCCAACTCCCGCTGAACTTTCAGCCGTTGGAAGAGTTCGATAAGGGGGCGGAGCCGGATAAGAAAGAGCCGGGGATGTAGCATGCAAGGAAGCCGGATCGTGAGAAGGAAGGGTTTCATCAGTGCGGTCTGGATAGTCGGAATGTTGGGTGCCGCCGGATCAGCCTGGTCATTGGATGTGGGCGACATGAAGCAGGAGTGGACGGCGGAAGGGCGCAAGCTGGCCGCTGAACGGATCAATCTTCCGGCCTATGACGAGATGGTCAGAGTTCCAGCCGGGCCCTTCACGATGGGCAGCGAGAAGAAAACGGACAAGAATGCCTATCTGGTGGAGATGCCGCAGCACTCGGTCTATCTGGACGCCTATGACATCGACAAATATGAAGTCACCACCGTCCAATATTTGAAATTTGTCCTGGCGACGAACCGCCTGCCGCAAGTGGATTGGAAGTATGATGGCGGCAATTTCCAGGAAACGATGGCGGCGCATCCCATCATGCATGTGACCTGGTACGAGGCCGACGAGTATTGCAAGTGGGCCGGGAAACGCCTGCCGACCGAAGCTGAGTGGGAAAAAGCGGCGCGGGGCGAGGCCGATGCCCGCCTGTATCCCTGGGGTAATCAAATGGCCGGTGTGTCCCGTGCGAACTTTGGCCGTACCGGCTTGTCCGGTCCGGTGCGTGATCGTCCGGAGCGGCTGTTGCTCTATCCCCCGATTATCTCCGTCTTCAAGTACGAGAATGCGGTGAGCCCCTATGGACTTTTTCAGATGGCCGGCAATGTCGCCGAGTGGGTCGCCGACTGGTACGACAAGGACTATTACAAGACCGCGCCGGACAAGAATCCCAAGGGACCGGAAAAGGGCACGCAGAAAGCCTTCCGTGGCGGAGGCTGGATCGACAGCACCCCGAGCGTGCGCGTCTCGCAACGCAACGGGACCGACCCCAAGACCTCGATGAATTGGATGGGCGTCCGCTGTGCGCGCGATGCCCCAGCCGACAAGCCGCAGTAGACCAACTTCTACCACTTTGTTGAATATTGTCCGAACCAGCCGTATCTGGGTCATTCCGGATACGGCCAGTCTTTCCTCACCAGCCGCTTCGCTTTATCCAACATTACCTTCAGCGCGGTGAGCAGAAGCTCATTAGATTCTCACTTCTTAAAGATCAGACTCGGTTCCGTCATGTTCCCTATCGAGACTGCTCCCATCTCCCACCCGCTTGCTCCGAACTCGTTCAGCTTGGATTGCATATTGTGCGTGTCGGGAAGTACCTCGACGATTTGGTACTCAGACCGCTTCGGCTCTTGCGCCTTCGCGGTGAGTGGCTGCCCCATGAGCAGCAGGAGTCCCAAGGCGACAAGGCTCATGCCTGCGACCAGCCAGGCTAATGACGGATGTATCTTCTGCATAGGTCACCTCCCTTTCCCCTCACCCTTTCCCTCTCCCCGATGGGGCGAGGGAGTTTTTGCTTATGGATGCGCGACGCGCCAGTTGTGGCCGGTGCCGAGATCGACTTTGAGCGGGACGGAGAGTTTCAGTTGCTTGCCGACGCCTTCCATCTCGTGCTTCACGAGCCGCTTTGCCTCGTTCAGTTCCTTCTCCGGGACTTCGAAGATCAATTCGTCGTGGACCTGGAGGATCATTTTGGTGTGCGGCATCTCGTGATGCAGCGCTTTGCTCACATTGATCATCGCCACTTTGATCAAGTCCGCGGCTGAGCCCTGGATAGGACTGTTCACCGCCATGCGCTCGCCGAAGCCGCGCTGCACGGGATCGCCGCTCTGCAATTCGGGAATCGGCCGTCGCCGGCCCAGGATCGTAGTGGTGAAGCCCTTCTCTTTGCCTTCGGCGATGTTGCGATCCATCAGGGCGCGCACGCCGGCATATTTCTCAAAATAGGTCTCGATGTACTTCTTGGCTTCCGCCTGGGGGACGCCGATGTTCTGCGAGAGGCCGAAGGGGCTGATGCCGTACACGATGCCGAAGACGACGCTCTTGGCTGCGCGCCGCATCTCGCGCGTGATCTGGGAGGCGGGGAGATGGAAAATGTCCATGGCGGTCGCCATGTGAATGTCTTCCCCCTTCTCGAAGACTTCGAGCAACCGCGGGTCCTGCGAGAGGTGCGCGAGGATGCGCGGCTCGATCTGGCTGTAGTCGGCACAGAGTAACGCGTGGCCTTTCGGCGCGATGAAGGCTTCGCGGATACGCAGGCCGTAGTCGCCCTTGACCGGAATGTTCTGGAGATTCGGTTCGGTCGAGGAGAGTCGTCCGGTGGCGGCGACGGTTTGATTGAGCGACGTGTGGAGCCGCTGGGTCTCCGGGTTCACGAGTTCCGGCAACGCATCGACGTAGGTCGATTTGAGTTTGCTGATGCTGCGATAGGTCAGAATCTGCGCGGGTAATTCGTGTTGCGTCGCGAGCTGCGTGAGGGTGTCTTCATCGGTCGAATAACCGGTTTTCGTTTTACGGCCCGGTTTGAGGCCGAGTTTTTCGAAGAGCACGACTGCCAGCTGTTTCGGTGAATTGATGTTGAACTCGCCGCCCGCCAGGCCGGCGATGGTTTCCATCATCTTGTCGAGTTCATGTTCCAATTCCTTGCTCAATGCTCTGAGCCCCTCGACGTCGAGGAGAAATCCATTCCGCTCGATCTCGGCCAGCACCGGCACGAGCGGCATTTCAATCTCATGGAATAGTTTCAGGCTGCCCTGGGCGGTCAATCGTTCGGTCATCACAGGGGCCAGCTGGGCCAGCACGGCGGCCTGTTCGCCGGCCTCGTCGCGAGAGCCGGTATCTTCATCGAAGAGCGACTGCGGCGCCTTGGCCTCGGCGTGTGCTTCGCCCAGGCGGTGGCCTACTGCTTCCATCGCAATGGTCGCGAGGCTATGGTCGCGGCGGTTGGGGTTGAGCAGATAGTCCGCGACCATCGTGTCGAGATAGGGACCGGCGACGGTGACCCCGATGCGATGGAAAGCAAGCAGCGTGGCTTTCAGGTCATGCACGACCTTCGTTCTGGTCTGGTCATGCAGTAGCGTCGTGATCGGGCGCATGTAGGTGTGTACATCGAGCGGGAAGAAGGCGGTCTGTCCTCCCGATGAGAGAGCGAATCCGAGCACGTCCGCCAGAACGCTGGCGCCGCCCGAGAGGAGACATTGCACAGCGAGCGGACTTCCTGCTGGAAGGCTTTTAACAAACCGTTCTGCAGAGGGCTCGTCTTGTATGATCGTGAGTGTCGCCGCCGGGGTCTCGGCAGGGTTGGTTGCAGGCTGCAGCGTTTTCAGCAGGGCCGTGAATTCCAGTTCGCGGAGCAGGTCGGTGAGTTGATCCTGGTGCGGCGGCTTGACCCGGAAGGACTCCGCGTCGAATTCGACCGGGCTGTTCACGTCGATGGTCGCCAGCTTGCGGCTGAGCCGGGCGTTGTCGGCCTGTTCGATCAGCATTGCTTTGATGCGGGGAGGCGTGACTTCTTCGACCCGGCGGAGTAATTCGTCGACCGTGCCGAATTGCGCGATGAGTTTGATGGCTGTTTTTTCACCGATGCCTTTGACGCCGGGAATGTTGTCCGAGGCATCGCCCATGAGTCCCATGATTTCGATGACCCGCGCCGGTTCGACGCCGAACTTTTCCACGCATTCGGCTTCACCGGACCATTTGTCTTTCACCGGGTCATAGATGCGGATATGGGGCGTGACGAGTTGCAGCATATCTTTGTCGCCGGTGACGATCACGACGTCATCGCCGGCGCGTTCCGCCTTGTGGGCAAGCGTGCCGATCAGATCGTCCGCTTCGTAGCCGGCTTGTTTGACGACGGGAATATTCAGCGCCTCCACGGCCCGATGGATATAGGGAATCTGGACGCTCATGCCTTCGGGCATCGGGGGGCGCTGGGCTTTGTACTCTTTGAACTCCTGGTGGCGCAGCGTCGGTCCTCGCTCATCGAAAGCGACGACGATCCCGTCCGGTTTCCGCTCGCGCAGGATCTTCAGCAGCGTGGTCATGAATCCATAGACCGCGTTCGTTTGCAGGCCTTTGGAATTGTTCAGCGCCGGAAGGGCGAAGAATGCACGGTAGATATAGGCGCTCCCGTCGATGAGATAGAGCGTCTTGCGGCTGGTGTCATTCGTCGGCATGGCGGCTTACGAGTCTGGTGCGAGGGACAGGGGTGGTTTGTCGAACTTGGTGCGAATCGCGTTGAGGGCATGCAAGACGGTCGGTTGGCCGATGATTTTCGCCTCCAGCTTCCGCTTGCCTGGAAAATCCAGGAGTGAGATGCCGATGAGCATGGTCAGAATGCCTTGACCGGGGAGGAACAGCATGGCGAATCCGGCCAGGAGAAACACGGCCCCGACCGCGTTTTTGACGATGAGCCCAACCCATCGAAGGACCGGGTGGTGATCCTTCATCCAATGGCGCGGGGTCCGCGTGTCGAAATAGTCTGCCGGAAGCCGCACCATGATGAACGGGATGGCGATCAGGGTACCGATAAATCCGACCAGCGAACCGACTGTCAGCCAGATGAGCACGTGGACGGGGATATATTGTGTGATCGTCGCGAGAATGGCATCCATGCGGGAGCGATCCTAGCACGGGGGTTGTTCCCACCGGAAGGGCCAAGGTGTGGCAGGGTGCCGATGGTTTACCTGCGTCAGACGGCATCATATAATGCGCGAGTCGTACAACGGAGAGCGAATCCTTTATGGCCCGATGCACTCTCATGCCCTGGTGGGCACTGGTTCTGTTGCTGACGTCGCTTTTCCTGGGAGGCGGACCGGCGCCGGGTCTGTCCCGTGCCGCCGAGAGCGATGAGCTGCAGATCGAAGTCAGCAAAAAGGGGCTCGGGAAAGAAGTGGTCATCACGCAAGGCGCGAAAGAGTGGTTTATGATGATCGAAGTGACGCCGGAGAATACGGTTGTGGTCCGGCAGGAAAAGGATCACGACAAGTATCTCGTCGATGAAAGTGAAACCCACGACCGGCCGTTGGTTCCAGCCGAAGTGGATGCGGCGATTGCCGACTACGTCAATAGCGTGAAGGCCCGCGCCAGGAAGCAGTAACGGTATCATGTCGAAGAAGCCCAAATTCGTCATCTTTGCTCATAACGCCACCTACGATAAACTGCATCAAGTTGCGACGCTCGGTATGACGGCCGCGGCGATGGGCAAAGACGTGATCGTCGTGCTGTTGTTCTGGACGATCAAGAAACTGGCTGAAGGCAAGATCGACCAGATCGACTTTCCCCCGGAGTACGCGTCTTCAGCCGAGGAAGTCGCTCGCTTGTTGAAAGAGAAGAAGGTCCCGAAGATTTCTGAAATGTTTCAGGATGCCAAACATGTCGGCCATTTTCGCTTGATCGCCTGCAGCGCCGGCCTGGAATACATGGGTGTGGACGGCCGGGCGGTTGAGGAAAAGGTCGATGAAGTGCTCGGATTACCCGCAATTTTGAGTCTGACCGCCGAAGCGGAAACGAAACTCTTTATCTGAATGCGTCGCTCGTGAAGCGTCGTTCGTATCTCGCAAGCCGATCAGTTTCCACAACGGTTCACGAGATACGCTTCACCCTTAACGGCTTTTCTTCACTCCTACCCGATCGCAGTAGGCAGTCAGTTTGCACTTGCTGCACCAGGGAGAGATTGGCTGGCAGAGGTTCTGCCCGAAGGGCACCAACAGATCATTGAAGGTGACCCAATACTGTGCAGGGAGCTTCTGGCGCAACGCGTCTTCGCTCTCATCGGGTGTTTTTGTCTTGATGTAGCCCCAGCGGTTGCTGATCCGGTGCACGTGAATATCCACGCAGATGCCCGGTTTGCCGTAGCCGACTGTGACGACCAGGTTCGCAGTCTTCCGTCCTACCCCTGAGAGTGTGACCAGTTCATCGATGGAATCGGGCACGATTCCATCGTATACCTCCAAGAGGCGTTGACAGATCTGATGAATCGATTTGGCTTTTGTCCGGTAGAAACAGACCGGATAGATCGCCTGTTCAATCTTTTCGAGCGGAAGCTTCAGTATCGTGGCGGGCTTGTGCGCCAGGGCAAACAGCCGCCCGCTGGCTTCACCGGTGGTTTTGTCTTTGGTGCGGAGGCTGAGGAGACAGGAAATCAGAATGCGGAACGGATCGCGGTTCGATTCGCGTGCCACGACAGCCACGACCGGTTCCTGCCATTGACGGACCTCTCGCCTGACGATCCTGATGGCGGCATGGATCTGGTCCTGACGCATCTGGTCCGACTAGCGTGGAGTGGGGGAACGCTGACCGAGGAGAGCGCTCGAGCGAACGATCAGCTACTCAGGCTTCCGCTTGGACAACCACTTCTGACGGCGGCGTTGAGCTTCGCGCAGTTTCGCTTTCTTCCTGATGCTCGGCTTCTCATAGAAACGGCGACGCTTCAGTTCGCGGAACAAACCTTCGCCTGCCAGCTTCTTCTTGGCAACCTTCAGTGCTTTTTCAACGTTGTTATTGAAAACTTTAATTTCCATCCGGTCCGACTTTCCACTTTCTCAGGCCGTGCCTGGCTACACCCATGACACTACATACTAGGCGGCGGAGTGTAACATAGCCCCTTGAGTTCCTCAAGACTGTTGGAGATCTTGGTGATGCGCTCTGTCTGACTGGCAGCAACAGACTGATTTCGTTGAAGTTTTATGTTTGTTTTCGCGGTGTGCAGCCCGGCTTCGGTTGCGGCGATTGCGCAGATTATTCCAACAGTGGCGTCCGATTGCACGGCCAGCGATAGAAACGATCGAATGGCGGCGATGGTCTGTCCTGCCTCGCAGGCGAGTGCTGCGATCGTGAGCGGAACCTCGGTCGCCTGTTCAAGTGCAGCTGCGAGAAGCTGGGGACGGTCTGTGTGATCCACAGGGAGGCGTCGGGCTCTTGAGACTGCTTCATAGGTCTCACAGTCCTGTTGCATCAAGGCAGCAAGCCTTTGTCCGAGGCTGCTGAGTGATTGTTCGGGCTCTGACTGCTTCCCGATTCGAGCTCCCATGGTGCCCAATGATGCAGCGAGAGCTCCCGCCAGCGCTGCAACCGCGCCGCCGGCCGGTGTCGGGGTGGCGGCCGAGAGGACACGGAGAAACTCATTGATGCTTAGTTCCAATCCGTGATCGGGTGTAGCTGACCGGGCGCTCGCCAGTCTTGTTTCCAGAATTTGGGTGGAGTCGAAGTTCCCGATCTGTAAGAGCGACGAAGCGGCCTGATCTAAGGCGGCTTGGGGAACGAGGCCGATCAGTTCGCTCTCGAGGAGCTCCGTACCGGCCTTGGCTGCCTCGGCTTGCACTGCGCGGAAGGCTGCGGCCATCGACGTGACATGGTAGTCGGTCAGATTCATGGAGACCTGCACTATCCCACGGCTGGCCAGTGGCACGCCGATAGCTTTCAGGCAGGGCAGGCCGCCACTGGACTGCCGGATTGTGCGCGCGATGGTCTTCGCGATTGTGAGATCAGGGGTATTCAGATTCACGTTGAAGGCAATGAGGGAATGCCTGGCGCCGATCACAATCGCTCCCGCTGTCTCATGAAGCTGATCAGGCCCGAAGTCCGGTCGCCAATTCCGGCCAGCCGACATTCTTGCACACAGCCCGGACAATCCTCCCTGTCTGATTGCTTCCAGCCTGGTGCGGTCCGGATGACGGGCTGCCTGTTCGTAGAGAAACACCGGGATCAGCAGTTCGGCTCCTACCCGTTCACCCAGCCGACGGGCGAGCTGTATGCAGTCCGCCATCGTCGAGTCCTGGATCGGGACAAAGGGAACGACATCCGTTGCCCCGATGCGTGGGTGCACCCCGGTGTGGCTGCGTAGATCAATCAGTTTCGTCGCAAGCCGAATTGCCTGAAACGCGGCTTCCAGGACGGCATCGGGACTGCCCGCAAAGGTCAGCACGCACCGATGGTGATCGGGATCGCTGGTTCGATCCAGGAGCCGGACGCCCGGGACCGATTCTATCGCCGCGATCAGCGCCTGAACGGTGGCGGGATTCCGACCCTCGCTGAAATTGGGGATGCACTCGACGATCTTTGACATCAACGCTCTTATCGTCAGAAAACGAAAAAGCCGGAGGTTCAAGTTCCCTCCGGCTTACCTATGTCTTCGTGTGCGAGGCCGCTCTGGCGTTACTTGGTCTTCTTGACGAAGGCTTTGTAGATCCGGCCGGAGGTGGCCTGCTCTTCTTCCATGCCGACCATTTGATGTCCGGTGGTGTCGCACCAGGCGGGCATGTCTTTCTTGATGCCCTCGTCGTCGGACACAATCTCGAGCACCTGCCCGAGGGTGAGTTCCTTAATTTTCTTCGAGGTCAGAATAATCGGCATCGGGCAAAAGTACCCGAGTGTGTCGAGCTTTACATCAGCCTGCATCGTTGGTATCTCCGTCTTTGATCGATTTATATGAAAAGGTTGACGCTACCCTGTTTGGCTTCTGCCAGATAGGTCGTGACCCCGGCGAATTGATCGATCCCGTCGATCAACGTGTCCTTGGTAATGCCCATGAGGCCCATTGTCGTCGTGCAGGCGATGAACCGCACGCCCAGGTCGAGCGCCGTTTCCATCAACTCGGGGACTCCCGGCATCCGGTTCTGCTTCATGACGAGCTTCATCATGCTGGTGCCGAGTCCGCCGAAGTGGAATCGCGAGAGCGGGAGATTGTCGGCGCCTCCCTTATTCAGCATGCCGAACATGCGGCGCAGCCAGTCTTTCGCCGAGCTGGTGGCCCCTTTCTTGCGGATCGCATTCAATCCCCAGAAGGTGAAGAATACGGTGACCTGCATGCCCATGGCGGCCGCGCCGGTGGCGATGATGAAGGCGGCCATCGCGCGATCCAGATCGCCGCTGAGCAGGACAATCGTCACCTTGTCCGGCTTCGATTCCTGTAACTGCGCCAATGTGGCGGATGGTTCTATCTGCGTCATCTGCATGGGTGCCTCAATCTTATGGTGCGGTGCGAACTGCCGCTATTTTCGCGGTGATTTGACTATAGTCTCCGTATCTTTTTCTTGTCAAGACAACGTGCTTGACCGAACTCGTGAGGCTGGCTATAGTCCCAACCGTATGTTTTCTTGCATGACACAGGATAGCCTATCGGCATGAGCACCGGCCTCGAACAGGATATCGCACCGTTACGCAGTCCTCCTCTGTTGGGTTTCTGGTATGCGGCCGCTCCCAGTTCCGATGTGGTCCCGGGCGCCATGAAGGGCGTGGTGCTGCTGAGCACGCCGATTCTCCTCTGTCGCACCAAGGATGGCCGTGTCTCTGCGATGCTCGACTTGTGTCCCCATAGGGGGATGCCCCTGTCCTTCGGGCGGATGGATGGGGATCGGGTGGAGTGTTATTATCACGGTTGGCAATTCGGTACGGATGGACGGTGTACGGCGATTCCCTCCCTGGTGAGCGATTCCCCGATCGATCCGAAGAAGATCTGTGTCACCTCCTATCCCTGTCAGGACCAGGACGGGTACATCTGGGTCTATATGGCGGACAGCCGCTATCCCGATCGACCGATTTCTCCTTTGATGCGGCATCCCCTTCCGTCGAGCCCCTATCTGATGTTTCAGCATTCACAGATGCTGTCCAGCACACTCGATGACGGTGTGGTGGGGTTGATGGATCCGGCGCATGGCCCGTACGTGCATCAGAGCAGTTTGTGGCGGAAGCCCGCCAGCCAGCACGACAAGGCGAAGACCTTTGAACCGATCCCGAACGGATTCCGGATGATCGGCCATGCTCCGTCGAAGAACAGTCCCCCGTATCAATTATTGAAGTGGGTGTCCGGCGGAGAATTGCGTACCACCATCGACTTCGTGTTGCCCAATCAGCGGTATGAGTTCATCCAATGCGGCTCGCTGTGGGTCTCGATCCGGGTCTTGATGACCCCGATTACGGAACATGAAACCCGTATGGATTTCTGTGCGGCCTGGAACGCCTTCCGCTGGCTGCCGTTCGGCAAAGCGATCTTCAAGTACTTCGCCAAGGGCTTTCTGGCCCAGGACAAAGTGGCGATGGACCGCCAGTCGATCGGTCTCAAGTACAAGCCGCCGTTCCGTCTCGTCGGCGACGCCGACCAGCAGGCGAAGTGGTATCACAAGTTGAAAGCGGCCCATGTTATGTCGCTCCAGACCGGACAACCGTTCGATCACCCGCTCAAAGGACCGGTCACGTTGCGATGGAGAAGCTAAGGTTCTTCCTCGTTTGTCTCGCACTATCCATCAGTCTCGCCATGCTGTGGTATCCGTTTCGGGTCATGGCCCAAGTTTCGCAGGTTATATCGGTCCCTACGCTGGGCGTGCGAACTGATGGCTTGCCCGGGGTGATCAATCAGGTGTTGATCCAATTTGAGCGAATCCCTGCTCAGAACGGACCCGTCATTGAATTCAGTGAAATCAATCTTGGCGGAGGTTCTCTGGTGGGCGAGGAGTGGAAAGACGGAGTACGCCATGCCGTGCAGGCCGTGGCCAGGCTCGTGGGAGAGGACGGACATGATTGGCGGATCACACTGAAGAATCGGGCGGTGACCGCTGTGACGGACGGCCGAAGTTCGAGCGGTGCCATTGCGGTCGGCATTCTGGCTGCCTATAAAGGCGATGCGCTGAGATCGGATATCGTAGTGTCTGGGGTGATTACGCCGGATGGGCGGATCGCTGTGGTGGGCGGATTACCAAGCAAACTTGAGGCGGCTGCCGGCGGAGACTATCGATCGCTGGTGATTTCACACCATCAGCCCTACACCTCCGATTGGCCTCAGGGAGAAGAGGCGGCGGCTCGCTTGCACGTCACCCTGATTCAGGTCCGCACGTTGGCTGAAGCCTATGAGGCGATGACCGGAGGCGGGCGTTAACGCTCTTTAGATTCTGTGGGCAGGATTAACTCCATCGCCCGCCGGATCTGGTCTCGAGAGCCGAGTAAGACCACGACATCGCCGGGGAGCAGTTTGGTTTTTTCCGACGGGTTCGACTCGGTCACCCCTGCCCTGGTCAAGGCAATGACCGAGGTGCCGGTTCGAGGCCGTAGCGACAGTTGGGCGAGCAGTTTGCCGGCCGCCGGCGAGCCTTCTTCAATCCGGCAGGTTTCCACTTCCACATCGCTGAGCGTCCCGCCGCGGAGATGATGTGCCAGTTCCGGCAAGTCGCTCCGGCGCAACAGGGCGTAGCCTTCACGCCGTACCTGTTCGGCCTTCCGCATGACGAATTCCTGCGGCATGTTGTACGTGCGGAGCACCAGGGCAAAGATTTCAATCGACGTTTCAAACTCCTCCGGCACCACGTCATCGGCCCCGAGCTGATGGAGTTCTTCCAGCTCCCGCAGATAACGGGTCCGCACGACGATGTGGAGCTTCGGGTTCAACCCTCTGGCGACCTGCACGGTGCGTCTGGCCATGAAGGGATCGGAAATCGCCACGACCAACACGCGCGCATCTTCGATTTTTACATGGCGGAGCACGTTCGGATTGGTCGCGTCGCCGTAGTACAGCGGAAGTCCATGCCGGATTTCCCGTTGAACGGTATCTCCGTCGAGATCCAGCGCGATGTAGGGCACTTCGGTTTCGCCCAGCACCCGGGCGAGGTTTCGCCCGTTCAAGCCATATCCCACGATGATCACGTGATCTTTGATCCGAAGATGCCGTCCTTCCGCTTCGAGCACATGGGCGGTCGTCCGGCCGGGAAACCAGTGGCGGAGCCGCTGCATCGCTTCGGCCCGGCGCGCGAGGTGCGGGGACCATTGCATGAGGAACGGGGTAATAATCATCGAACAGACGGAGACGGCCAGGAACACTTGATAGGGAGCGCCGGTCAGCAACTTATTTTCTTGTCCGACTTGCGCGAGGATGAAGCTGAACTCGCCGACTTGCGCGAGAGCCACGCCGGCCATGACGGCTGAACGTGGGGGGATCGCGACGGCGAGGACGGCTCCCGCTCCGGTCACGAATTTGATGACCAGGATGGCAGCGAGGAGGCCGGTGACGACGACGGGGTACTCAAGCAAGATCCGCCAATCCATTAAGATGCCGATGGACACAAAGAATAAGCTGTTGAAGCTGTCCCGAAACGGCAGCACTTCTGCCATGGCCTGGTGACTGAATTCCGATTCGGAAATGACGAGCCCGGCGATGAAGGCGCCCAGCGCCAGCGAGAGGCCGCCGAGCGACGTCAACCAGGCGATGCCGAGGCACAGGACAATGATGGTGAGAAGGAACAGCTCGCGGCTGCGGCTCCGGACAATGTGCTCTAGCAGTTTCGGTACGATATACCATGCAGCGGCCACGACCAGACCGACCACCACGACAGATTTTCCGAGGGTGAGGAGAATGGAAAGTGCGGCTCCTTCGCTGGGACTGGACAGAATCGGCGCGAGGAGGATCATCGGGACCACGGCCAGGTCCTGGAAGACGAGAATGCCGATCGCCGCGCGGCCGTGGAGCGATTCGCTGTCACCGTTTGCCGCGAGGGCTTTCAAGACGATGGCGGTACTGCTGAGGGAGAGCAGAAAGCCCCAGAAGATGCCTTGTTGCCAGGGTACCCCGGCGAGCATCGCTCCGCCCCAGACGATGGCGATGACGCCTCCGACTTGAATCGGCGCGGCAATGAAGAGCAGGCGTCGCAGTGAGGCCAGTTGTACGAGTGAAAATTCGATGCCGATCGTGAAGAGCAACAGGACCACGCCGATCTCGGCCAGCACTTGAACGGTACTGGAGTCGGAGATCAGATTGAATCCATGGGGGCCGATCAGTGCCCCGGCTACCAGAAATCCCGCAATCGACGGGAGCCGGAATTGATGAAAGACAAACACGACGGCAATGGACACCGTGAAGATGACGAGCAGATTGCTGAGGATGCTGTAGTCGGTCATGCGAAAGGCTGCCTGGATTGGGTGTGAAAAGTCAGGCGGGGAGATCGGCTCATCCCGTTCACGTCGCGCCTCACGATTCACATGATCTAGAGCGGAGAATACCTCAGCGGAGGGTCCCGAACAAGGTAAAGCTTCTTGTCGGACTCATCGGAGATGAGTAGAGTGAGCGGGGTGTCAGGAAAGGAGCCTGAATGATCCGCGCCATTCTGTTCGATTTTAACGGAGTCATTGCGGACGATGAGACTGCGCATGTGGAGTGTTTCTGCCGAGCGCTCCAGGAATTCGGCCTCACCCTCTCCAAAACCGAGTATTACGGGACTTACCTTGGGATGGATGAACGGAGCTGTGCCGCGCTCCTTCTGACGGCACGTGATGGTAAGAGTGACACCGGGTTAGTTCAGCGGATTCAGGACCGCAAGGCCGAGTTATTCCGGCACCATCCCGCCGCGCAGAAGCCGGAACTCTTTCCCGGTGTGATCGAGTTTGTGCAAGCCGCCGGATCATTGTGCCGGCTCGCCGTCGCCTCCGGAGGCCGTCGTGAGCAGATTGACCGGGCGCTTCGCGGGACCACGATCGAACAGGCTGTCGAACTCATCGTGTCGGCCGAGGATTGTCCGGTCGGGAAGCCTGATCCTGCCATCTATGTTTTGACCTTGAAGCGGTTGAACGATTTCGTGAGGCCTCTCTTGAGGGCGGACGAGTGTCTGGTCATTGAAGACTCGAAGGCTGGTATTCGAGCGGCCCGGGCGGCCGGGATGCCTGTGCTCGCACTGGCGACGACCTACCCTGTCGAGGAATTGGGTGAGGCTGATCGCGTCATACCGTCGTTGGCCGGAGTCGATCCGGAATCGCTGCTCCGGCGGTTTCACTAGCGCGCGGGGCGTATAATCTCACGGACTTGATCGCGGCAAACCCGCTCCTGCTCTGATATTCCCCCTCCAAAGTGGCATAGACTCTCGCAGCCTCCATTGCGTAAATTGTAACTCTGACGATGCGATTCGCATCTTAGCGCTGAAGGGTGTCCGGTGCGCAGTCACAATTATTATCGGGAGGTGTTCCATGGGCCTGAACCAGATGCTTTCCGTCATGATGCTGGTCGCGCTGACTGTTGTGAGTTCCGCGCATAGCGCTACGCCGCCTCCGACGGAACCGTCAGATACCTGGGAATGCCCGCAAGCCGACGGGACGTCGGTCTATACGAATAAAGAAAAGCCCGGCTGTCGTGTGATAGCGCTGAAGTCATTGTCGGT